>OLSF01000132.1_pt1 | contig 77799 bp, 62 predicted proteins | sample 1672301 | NCBI WGS metagenome assembly OLSF01 (sample SAMEA3136669, study PRJEB25190) | human gut metagenome | biome: human gut; feature: human-associated habitat; material: faeces | place: Austria | collected 2013
GCCGGCAGGGGTAAAATATCCGACAGAGAATCCATGGGGATAATAACGGACAGGTAATAAGTAATAGAAAGAGATGGGACTGAATTTTTAAGTCCTAAAAGTGATTAAGGAGGTAAATGATGTTATACATAGGTGTAGATCTTGGAACATCAGCAGTAAAACTTCTGGTGATGGATGAGACAGGAGATATTAAAAAGATTGTTTCGAAAGAATATCCGCTCTTCTTCCCACATCCGGGATGGTCAGAGCAGAAACCGGAAGACTGGTTTGAAAAATCAATGGAAGGGATTAAAGAACTGACTGCCGAGTGTGATAAGTCACAGGTAGCAGGAATCAGCTTTGGAGGCCAGATGCATGGTCTGGTTGCTCTGGATAAAGATGATAATGTTATTCGTCCGGCAATTCTCTGGAATGATGGAAGAACAGGGAAAGAGACAGAGTACCTGAATGAAGTGATCGGAAAAGATAAGTTATCAGAATATACGGCAAATATTGCGTTTGCAGGATTTACTGCACCGAAGATCCTCTGGATGAAAAAGCATGAGCCGGAGAATTTTGAAAAGATCGCAAAGATTATGCTGCCGAAAGATTATTTGGCATATAAACTTTCAGGATCGTTCTGTACTGATGTATCGGATGCATCGGGAATGCTGCTTATGGATGTGAAGAATCGCTGTTGGTCAAAAGAGATGATGGATATCTGTGGAATTACAGAAGATAAACTGCCAAAATTATATGAAAGTTATGAAGTAGTTGGAACTCTGAAAAAAGAAATTGCAGATGAACTTGGATTTTCAGAGAATGTAAAAGTAATTGCAGGAGCTGGAGATAATGCAGCAGCAGCGGTAGGAACAGGGACAGTAGGAGACGGAATGTGTAACATTTCCCTCGGAACATCCGGAACTATCTTTATATCAAGCAACAAGTTTGGGGTAGATGAGAATAATGCACTGCATTCATTTGCACATGCAGATGGTCATTATCATCTGATGGGATGTATGTTAAGTGCGGCATCATGTAATAAATGGTGGAATGAAGAGATTTTAAAGACAAAGGATTTTGCTGCAGAACAGGCCGGAATTACAAATCTTGGCGAGAATCGTGTATTCTATCTTCCATATCTGATGGGGGAAAGATCACCACATAATAATCCGGATGCAAGAGCGATGTTTATCGGAATGTCAATGGATACGACCCGTGAAGATATGACTCAGGCGGTGCTGGAAGGTGTAGCGTTTGGACTTCGTGATTCTCTGGAAGTTGCAAGGAGCCTTGGAATTAAGATCGAGAGAACCAAGATCTGTGGTGGCGGAGCCAAGAGTCCACTTTGGAAGAAAATGATTGCCAATATCATGAACCTGAAGGTTGATATAGTTGAAAATGAAGAAGGACCGGCACTTGGCGGAGCAATGCTGGCAGCAGTTGGCTGTGGTGAATATCCGGATGTAGAGACGGCGGCAGCGAAGATTGTAAAAGTAGTAGACACCGTGGAGCCGGATGAAGAGCTGACAGCAAAATATGAAGAACGTTATCAGCAGTTCAGAAAAATCTATCCAACTGTGAAATGCTTATATGAAAAATAAGAATTTTACTTCCGCAGATAAGCCGGATATGTTAGAATAATTTAAAGAGTGAAATCTTAGATAAAGAGGTATGAGATGTGTAATTCTCATACCTCTTTTTTGAAAAACGGCAATATAAAATGGCCAGGAAAAAATCAGGCAATTCATATAGAAGCTGGTTTGAAGGAGTTCTGAGATGGATCACAAAATGAATGAAGAAAAGAGGAGAAAAATGAAACATGGAAAGTCATAAGATTATCCAGGTAGAAGAAAAAGTACCATTGAAACTATTGCTGCCGCTTAGTATCCAGCATATGTTTGCGATGTTTGGGGCATCTGTACTGGTTCCGTTTATTTTTGGAATCAATCCGGCAATCGTACTTTTTATGAACGGCGTAGGAACGCTGATTTTTATTGCAGTGACAAAAGCAAAGTCACCGGCATATTTGGGGTCGAGCTTCGCATTTCTTGCACCTGCAGGTGTTGTTATCAGTAAGATGGGATATCCGTATGCACTGGGAGGATTTGTTGCGGTCGGTTTATGCGGATGTATTCTGTCCTTTATTATTTACAAATGCGGAACAAAGTGGATTGATATCGTACTCCCGCCGGCGGCTATGGGACCGGTTGTTGCATTGATAGGTCTGGAATTGTCTGGTTCGGCTGCAAGTAATGCCGGGCTTTTGGATGATAAGATTGATCCAAAGAATGTGATCGTATTTGCTGTGACATTGGGCGTTGCTGTATTTGGAAATATTTTATTTAGAGGATTTTTGTCGGTAATTCCGATTTTGATTGCAGTAATTGCAGGATATCTGACAGCACTTGCCTGTGGAATCCTGGATTTTACACAGGTAGTAGAGGCTTCATGGTTTGCAATCCCGAATTTTCAGGCGCCGAAGTTTGATATGGGGGCAATTTTAATGATTTTGCCGGTACTTCTGGTTATTACATCGGAACATATCGGGCATCAGGTTGTAACGAGTAAGATCATAGGAAGAGATCTTCTGACAGATCCCGGACTTCACAGATCTTTATTCGGGGATAATTTTTCTACAATGGTGTCAGGTCTGATCGGATCAGTGCCGACTACTACATACGGAGAGAATATCGGGGTTATGGCTGTAACAAAAGTATACAGCGTCCGTGTTATCGGAGGAGCTGCAATATTGTCTATTATATGTTCGTTTGTCGGGAAATTGTCGATGATGATTCAGACAATTCCGGGACCGGTTATCGGAGGAATCTCATTCCTTCTGTATGGCATGATCGGTGCTTCTGGTTTACGTATTCTGGTAGACTCCAGAGTAGATTACGGAAGATCCAGAAACCTGATGTTAACATCCATCGTATTTGTAACCGGTCTGTCTGGAATATCTGTGAATATCGGAACCGTGTCATTAACCGGAATGGTTCTGGCATGTGTTGTTGCCATGGCACTTAGCCTGATATTCTATATCTTAGATAAATTAAAGCTTACCAATGATCGGGAAGTGTAAGGTCTTCTTTTCTCATGGCGAGTGAAGCGCCCGGAACGGAGAAGTTCGGCATGCCGTCTTCGTCCCAGAAGACTTTTCCTATATAGGCATTTCTTCCGGCATCGTAGAGCGGCTGATAATCACCCTCACCTAAGTAACGCTCTTCCTGACGTGCATGATAGACCATAAGATATTCTGTGTCGTCAGTGGAGCGGGTAAAGCTGTTGTGTCCTGGTCCGAAGAATCCGGTAGCACGGCTGCTTTGGAATACAGGATAAGGAAGTTTGGTCCAGGAAGAAGAATCCAGAAGATCAGAGTCTTCATCTGCATATAAAAGTCCCATATTATAAAGTGCATCTGTACCACTTGCAGAGAATGTAAGGAAGATGCGGCCGCCATGTTTGATAACGGCAGGTCCTTCATTTACTGCAAATCCATGAAGTTCCCAGTTGTACTCAGGATGAGTCAGAAGAACAGATGGAGTACAGATCGTCCACGGATTGGATAATTTTGCAATAAAAATATCAGAAATATTATTCGTTTTCTGTGCCCATACAAAATAATCCTCCCCTTTATGATGGAAGAAAGTATGGTCCAGAGAGAAGTCGGTAAAAGCAATATCATTTTCCACAGTTGTTTGGATTGGTCCCTTGGTGATCCAAGGATCGTTCATCGGATCGTCGCCGGTGCAGGCAAGGCAGTGTGGACGGATCCGCCATGAAGAATGGTCGGAAACGGTTGTGGTGTAATATACATACCAGCCACCCTGGATATAGTGGATTTCAGGAGCCCAGAGGTGTGGACTGACACGGTCAGGACCGATGGGCTCTCTTTCATAAATGACTTTTTCTGTGTAACGTCCGGAATTATCAGTCAGATCTTCGAGTGTATCGGCACAGCGGAGAATGATGTAAAGATACTGATAGGTACCATTTAAGTTGTGCCCGGCATCTGTATGAGAGCCAAGAAAATAATACTTTCCGTCGGTATGTTTATAAATGTAAGGATCGGCGCGGTGACTGATGATCGGTGCCGCATAATCATTATCCTGAATGTGTCCGATGCCATCTTCACTTCGGATGATGTTACGGATTTCTTTCATTCCGTTTGTATACGTAACCTGTACGGTCTCCGGGTCTGATTCGCATCTTTCTACAGACTGAATACATACTGGTTCTGGCTTTCCATATTTATTCTGTAAAGAACTAAGGGCTGCAACAGAGATTGTTTCCCCATTAGAATCCTGGGTTTTGAGTGCGTCAGTAACAGAAAGTTCATCGCAGGGAAGTACAATCGGAAACCCGCCGTTAAGTGCATACCAGTCCTTCTGATTATAGCTGTATTCAAGATAATAATGGTCTTTTTCTGGTTTTTCCCATGAGACATTCACGGATCGTATGAAAGCAGATGTCTGCTTATCATGATAGAATTTATCTGCCATAGGAAGTGTAAGTGATTGATTCATAAATCCTCCTTGGGCATTGTATTTATTAGAAAAATAAGGTTTGATTCATTTTAGCATAGAATTAATTGATTGACAAGACAGAAAAAAGTAGTCTAAGATAGTAGGAAAGGGTAACGAATATGTGGCTTTAAGCCAAAAAAATGTGCAAAGGGGAAATAAAAAGATGGTTACGATTAAAGAGATTGCAAAAGAATGCAATGTCTCTGTCGCAACAGTATCAAATATCTTGAATCACAAGCCTGGCGCCAGTGATGAGACCAGAAGAATTGTGATGGCCAAGATAAAAGAGCTGAATTATAAGCCCAATACTGTGGCGAGAAATCTGAAGACTAAGAATACCAGGACAATAGGGGTAATTGTCGAGGATATGACGATCTTCAGTATTCCGGATATTGTAGACGGAATTACGGAACATTGTGAGGAAAATAATTATCAGATACTTTTGATCAATCTGAGATTATTTAAAAAATACAATGATTTTTATTATCACAGAGATGATTATTACGACCAGGTTGAGCAGGAAATTGATAAATTAATCGCAAGGCAGGTTGAGGGAGTTATATATGTAGCTGCTCATGAACGTGTAATGAAGTGTATTCCGGAAAAACTTCCGGTACCGGCCGTTATGGCATACGGATATACACAAAACAAAAATATCCCGTCCATTGTAGTAAATGATGAAGACGGGGCACATCAGATCGTCAAACATCTGGTCGACAATGGCCACAGGAAGATAGGAATTATAACAGGAAAACCGGATAGTATTCATACACAGGAAAGACTTCTGGGTATGCAGAGGGCGTTTTATGAGAATCAGATTCTGTATAATCCCGAAAGTGTATATTACGGGGACTGGACCAGACAAAGTGGTTATAATGGTACGGATCAGCTGTTGGAACAGGGGGTTACAGCGATTTGCTGCATGAATGATCTTATGGCCGGTGGAGTGTATGACAGAATGGAAGAAAGAGGAATGCTTCCGGGAAAAGAGGTCTCGGTAACCGGATATGATAACCGTGAACTTTCAGGATATTATAAGCCGCCGCTTACTACGATATCTCTTCCACTTCATGATATAGGTTATACGGCAAGCGAGGTAATTATGCGTATGGTAGAGGAGAAAGAGCTGAAAGAACCGGATGGTATATATCGTGTAGGATGTTATATGCTGGAGCGTAGTTCGGTCAGAAATCTTAAAGAAAATTCATAATCAAAACAATAAATAATGAAAATCAGAAAAAAATAAGCACTTACAGAAGAAAAAAATGTCTGTAAGTGCTTATTTTATAATAGGTTTGTGCATATTGCACAAAATAAAACGTTTAAGTTTTACTTGCACTTATCATAAAAGTGAGCGTATAATCTAATCAAACAAAGAAACAGGTAAATAAGATAAAAAAATATAAACCTGTAAAAAGAAATTTGCATTGTATATTGGGAAAAAAGGAAAATTGTAAAAAAAGGATATTAAACGATTAAGGAAAAGAAATCGGAGTTAATGTTCTGAGGAAAAGGTTATGGATGACAAGAAACTGAAAACAGTACCATTGAATAAGATCAAGATATCGGATCAGTTCTGGAACAGATATATACATCTGGTAAAAGATGTACTGATTCCGTATCAGTGGGACATTTTAAATGACAGACTTCCGGATGTGGAGACAAGTCATTGTATTGAAAACTTTAAGATTGCGGCGGGAGAAACTGACGGAGATTTTGAAGGGGCAGTATTCCAGGATACAGATGTAGCGAAATGGCTGGAAGCGGTAGCTTATTCACTGGCAGCAGAGCCGGATGAACATTTGTCATATCTTGCGGATAAAACGATTAACCTTATAGGACGTGCCCAATGTGAAGATGGATATCTGAATACTTATTTTACGATTAAGGATCCATCAAAACGTTGGACAAATCTGAAAGAGGGACATGAATTATATACGGCAGGACATATGACGGAGGCAGCAGTTGCGTATTATAAAGCAACCGGAAAAACAGAGTTTCTCGATATCATGAAGAAATTTGCAGATCTCATTTGCAAGACATTCGGACCGGATGAAGGTCAGATCCATGGATATCCGGGACATCAGGAAATCGAGCTTGCGCTTATCCGTCTGTATCATGTAACCGGTGAAAAGAAATATCTGGAAACAGCAAAGTATTTTATTGATACCAGAGGCGTGGGAGAAAATTATTTCCTGGAAGAAGAAAAGAGACCTGAATATAAACAGATATTCCCGGAATTTGCCGGATATGATCCGAGATATTCACAGTCACATGAGCCGGTAAGAGAGCAGAAGACGGCAGAAGGACATGCAGTAAGAGCCGTATATATGTATTGCGCAATGGCAGATCTGGCATATGAATACAAGGATAAAGAATTGTTAGATGCCTGCAAGACATTATGGGAGGACATGACAAAACGTCAGATGTATATTACAGGAAGCATCGGAGCATCCGGTCTTCTGGAACGGTTTACAACAGACTATGATCTTCCGAACAACTGTAATTATTCAGAAACATGTGCATCGATAGGACTTGCTCTTTTCGGAAGAAGAATGGCACAGATCACAAAAGATGCTTCATACATGGATATGGTAGAAAGAGCGCTTTATAATACCTTGTTATCAGGAATAGCACAGGATGGAAAGAGTTTCTTCTATGTAAATCCTTTGGAAGTGTGGCCGGATAACTGTATCGACAGAACTTCCAAAGAGCATGTAAAACCGGTGAGACAGAAATGGTTTGGAGTTGCGTGTTGTCCGCCAAATATAGCGAGAACACTGGCGTCCATGGGACAGTACATATATTTCACTGATAAGAACACAGCATATGTGAACTTATACATTTCTAATGAAGCTCAGATCGAACTGGAAGAAGGAGCATTAAAGATTCAGATAGAAAGTGATCTGACGAATACAGGACATATTCGGATGGCAATAACTCCTGATGGAGAGGGTGAACACAGACTGGCACTTAGAATACCGGATTATGTGAAGACCTATACGATCAAAAGAGATGGTAAGATTCTAAGAAATGCCAGAATCAGTCAGTCTTATCTTTTAATAGAAGACATCAAAGAACAGACAGAGATCGAGATTGACTTTGAGGTACCCGCGAAATTCGTAAGAGCGAATCCGAATGTCAGAGAAGATGCAGGAAAAGTTGCTCTGGTAAAAGGACCGTTAGTATATTGTCTGGAAGAAGCAGACAATGGGGAAAATCTTCCATCTATCTTCGTTAACACGAAACAGGAGCTGAAAGAAACATTTGAATCCGAACTTCTTGGAGGAGTAACGACGATTCGGTTCACAGGAAAGAAACTGAACATGGATACATGGCAGGATGGTGCATTATATGATACCAGAGAACAGGTATTCGAAGATATAGAACTCAAAGCAATTCCATATCATTGCTGGGATAACCGTAAAACAGGTGAGATGCTGGTATGGATGAAAGAAATGTTTTAATTATTTTGAATCTGTCAGGGAACATAGACCCTGTAGAGAAATATATATCTAAAAGGAGGAAAATCTATGAAAAAGAAAGTAGTGTCAGTGCTTCTTTGTGTAGCTATGACAGCAACTATGCTGCTTGGATGTAGCGCAGGAAGTGAAAAGAGTGATTCTAAGAAATCATCTAAGAGCGAGTCGGGCGGAACAACAGAGATGAAGGTTGACGGGGATGCAACAACCATTAATGTCTGGACATTCATCGAGTTACACCAGAAATTCTACACAGAGATGGCTAAGAAATGGAATGAGGAACATCCGGATAAGAAGGTTAAATTAGTACTTTCTAATATGCAGTACGATGATATGCACAACAAATTATCGCTTGCACTGGAATCAGGAAAAGGAGCTCCGGATGTAGTTGATATCGAGCTTGGAAAATTCCCTTCATTCACAAATGGTAAGATCGGACTTATGGATCTGACAGATGCAATCGCACCATACAAAGACAACGTAGTTGAATCTCGTCTTGACATCTACGGAAAAGATGGAAAATATTACGGATTCCCAACACACGTTGGTACAACAGTTGCATTCTACAATGATGATCTGTTAAAAGAAGCAGGAATTGATTACACAACAATTAAGACATGGGATGACTTCAAAGCAGCCGGTGTGAAATATCATGAGAAAACAGGTAAGAACTTCGCTTGTGCTGAGACAACAGCTCAGTGGATGGTTAACCTTATGTTAGCTCAGAAAGGTACTGATTACCTTGACAAAGATGGTAACCTTGACCTTACAAATGATAAAGTTGTAGAAGTACTTCAGTACATCAAAGATATGCAGGATGCAGGCGCACTTGCAACAGTAGCTGGTGGACAGCCGGATAACGAAGAAGCTTATCCAGAATACAACAGTGGTAACTTCGCAGTACAGATCATGCCTTTCTGGCAGACATCAAGATTTACAAACTACATGTCTGACCTTGAAGGAAAGATTGCAATCGCAGCTCCTCCGGTATTTGGAGACAACGATGCAGTTAAGACAATCGGTGGTGGTGGAACCGGTACAGCAGTTGTAAAATCTTCTAAGAATGCAGACCTTGCAGCTGAAGTATTCGCTTACATCAAACTGTCTGAAGACGCTAACAAAGAAGTTTGGAATGTATTAGGATTTGACCCTGTTAATACATCTGTATGGACAGACACAGACCTTACACAGAATCCGGACAACCAGTTCGTAAAATACTTCAAGACAAAACCATTTGACACTCTGTTAGAGCTCCAGGATAGCATTGGCGGACTTAATTCTTACACAAGTTCTAAATATCCATCTATCAACAACGAGTTCTGCACAACAACACTGAACAACATTTTCGAAGAAGGAATGGACGTAAAAGATGCACTGAAACAGTCTCAGGAAACTCTTGAAAATGAATTCGGCGACAAATAAGATTTGCAATTAAGAAATTAGTAATGTAATAATCAGGGGGTTGCGTGCAAAAACTGCCGCATCCCCTTCTTTTTAAGAAGGAGGATACATAAAACCATGAAGAAATTTTTCTATTCTCAGAAATTAGCTCCTTATGTGTTTATCCTTCCTTTTGTCCTCACTGTTATATTTTTCTGGGCAGTTCCAATCGCGAACGGAGTCCTTTTAAGTTTTCAGGATGTATTACAGGATAAATGGGTTGGATTGGATAATTATAAGAGACTTCTGTCCGATAAGATCTTTTTAAAAGCTTTGTTTAACAGTACACGTTATATGATCGGAACACTGGTACTTCTGATCCCATTTCCGATGCTTTTTGCAACACTTCTGAACAGTAAGCTGATGAAGAAACCTGGATTTTTCAAATCCATCTATTTCCTTCCGGCACTTACATCAGTCGTAGTTGCAGGTACAATCTTCCGTCTGATGTTTGGTGAGATGGAGACTTCTCTTGCCAACCAGGTGATCGGAATGTTCGGACTTGGACCAATTAAATGGTTAAAGAATGATCTGACCGGTTATTTTGCACTGTTACTTCTGGCATGCTGGAGATGGACAGGTGTTAACATCCTGTATTTCCTTGCCGGATTACAGAGTATTTCAACAGATCTTTATGAAGCGGCTTCTATCGATGGAGCAAATAAGTGGCAGCAGTTTACAAAGATTTCCCTTCCACTTCTGAAACCAACAACCGTATATGTGTTAACGATCAGTATCTATGCAGGACTTGCAATGTTCAATGAAAGTTACATGTTATGGAAAGGTAACAACTCACCGCAGAATATCGGACTTACGATCGTCGGATATCTGTACAGGCAGGGAATTGAAAAACGAGCGATGGGTTATGCCTGCGCAGTAGGTCTTGTACTTCTGATTATTGTTATGATCGTCAACATGATCCAGCTGGCAGCTACAGGAACATTCAAGAAGGAGGAAAGATAGTATGGGCGAAAAGAGAAAAAATAAAGACCGGCTTTGTACAATATTGATGATCGTCTTCTTCTCGATCCTGGCTATCCTGGTGATCCTTCCGATTTATACAATCTTTCTTGCCAGCTTTAAACCGGGCGGAGATCTTCTTCAGTATGGTCTGAACCTTGGAATTGACTGGAGCCGTATGAGTCTTGATAACTATGTACTGCTGTTTACCGGCCAGCATGATTACTGGAGATGGTTCTTTAACAGTATCACTCTTACAGTCGTTACAGTAGTGGCAACACTTCTTGTAAGTGCATTTGTAGGATACGGATTTGCAGCCTATGAATTCAAAGGAAAGAACTTTATGTTCGTAATCGTTCTCCTGATCTTATCTGTTCCACTGGAGGTTATCATGCTTCCGCTGTACAAACAGATGACAACATGGGGACTGATGGATAACTATATCGCAATTGTATTACCATTCGTTGCACATGCATCTACAATCTTCTTCTTCAGACAGTATCTTCTGGGACTTCCGAAGTCACTTCTGGAAGCAGGACGAATCGACGGAGCAACAGAATATGGTATCTTCTTCAAGCTGATCATGCCGATCATGAAACCGGCATTTGCAGCTATGGCGATCTTAAATGGTATGAATGCATGGAATAACTACCTGTGGCCATTACTGGTAATCCGTTCTTCAGAAAAATACACACTGACACTTGGACTGAACACCCTGATCAACCCATACGGAGATAATTATTCACTCCTGGTTGTAGGTTCGTTCTTCTCAATCATTCCTATCTTTATACTGTTTGTATGTTTCCAGCAGTATTTCATCGAAGGTATGACAGCAGGTGCGGTAAAAGAGTAATCATTGTAATAATAGGAGGTTGAAAATGAGTAAGACAGCAAAGATGATCATTGATAAAGATTTCCAGATTTCCAAAGTAGATGAAAGAATCTATGGCTCTTTCATCGAGCATCTCGGACGTGCCGTGTATGATGGATTATATCAGCCGGGCAATCCGTTATCAGATGATGACGGATTCCGTAAAGATGTCATTGATCTGGTAAAAGAACTGGATGTACCAATCATCCGTTATCCGGGTGGAAACTTTGTATCCAACTTCTTCTGGGAAGACAGTGTAGGACCTGTAGAAGAGCGTCCGGCACGTCTGGAACTTGCATGGAGAAGTCTGGAAGAGAATAAGATCGGATTAAATGAGTTCGCAAAATGGACAGACAAAGTAAATTCCAACATGATGATGGCAGTCAATCTTGGTACAAGAGGAATTGCAGATGCCTGCAATCTTCTGGAATACTGCAACCATCCGGGCGGAACAAAATATAGTGATCTTCGTATCAAACATGGTGTAAAAGATCCACATAATATCAAAGTATGGTGTCTGGGTAATGAGATGGATGGACCTTGGCAGCTCGGACACAAGACAATGGAAGAGTACGGACGTCTTGCAGAAGAGACAGCAAAAGCAATGAAACTGATCGATCCGTCTATCGAGCTGGTATCCTGCGGAAGTTCTGCTCTTGATATGCCGACATTCCCGAAATGGGAATCTACAACACTGGAAAGTACATATGATTATGTTGATTATGTATCTATGCATCAGTATTATGGAAACCGTGATAATGATACTGCTGATTTCCTTGCATGCTCAGATGATATGGATGAATTCATCCGTACCGTTGTCGCAACATGTGATTATGTAAAAGCGAAAAAACGTGGTAAGAAAGATATCAATATCAGTTTTGATGAGTGGAATGTATGGTTCCATTCGAATGCAGCTGATGATGACATCACACAGAACCATCCATGGCAGGTAGCACCTCCGATGCTGGAAGACATTTACACATTTGAGGATGCACTGGCAGTTGGTCTGATGCTGATCACATTGTTAAAACATGCAGACAGAGTAAAGATTGCCTGCCTGGCACAGCTGGTTAATGTTATCGCACCGATCATGACAGATCAGGGCGGCGGAGCAGCATGGAAGCAGACGATCTTCTATCCATTCCTTCACGCTTCCAAGTATGGCCGTGGCGTAGCACTGATGCCTCTGGTACAGACAACAAAGCATGATACAGCAAAACATGAAAATGTTACTGACGTAGAAAGCGTTGCAGTGTATAATGAAGAGAAAGAAGAGCTTACAATCTTCGCTGTTAACCGTACACTGGAAGATGATATTGAACTGACAACAGACTTAAGAGGTATGGAAGGATTCCATCTGGTAGAGCATATCGTTATGGAAGAATCTGATCTGAAGCTGGTAAATAGTTCTTACGAAGAAAAAGTAGTACCAAAGACAGTAAATCGTTCAAAGATGGATGGTGGAATCATGACAACTCTTCTTGGAAAAGCATCTTGGAATGTAATCAGATTAAGTAAGTAGAGGCGGTTAAGATATGAAATTTTGGGCAATTGACAGTCCGGTAATGAGAGTGCTTGGACGACTGGGGGATATTATTATACTGAACATGATCTTTGTGGTCGGATGTATTCCGGTAATCACCATCGGAACTTCCTTAAGTGCTCTGTATGCGGTGGCGATGAAGATGGCAAGAGGTGAAGATCCGTCGGTGTGGAAGGAATTCTGGAAAGCCTATAAGAGGAACTTCAGACCGGCAACCATCTGCTGGCTGGTCATGGCTGTCATTGCCATACTGCTGTTTGTGGATTTCCGGATCATCGGAGTTCTGAAAAGAGGCAGCGAAAGTATGTACAGTATTATGCGTATTGTACTTGCAGTGATCCTTGGAATGTGGATGCTGATGTTCCAGTATCTGTTTCCATATATTGCAAGATTTGAAAATGGAATCTTTGCAACACTGCGCAATGCACTGCTTCTTGCGGCAGCGCATATTCCATCTACGATCGTGATCGTAGGCTTAAGTGTCGGATCGCTCATCTTAACATTGTTCACATCCAGATCCTTTGTGATCGCAAGTATTATATGGGTGTTCTTTGGATTTGCGGTACTGGCATATGTACAGGCGTTTCTCCTGTGCAGGATTTTTGAAAAATATGAAAAGTAAATTGTATTAGTAGTGTTCCAATAAGATCCTCGGAAAGAGGACGGAAAATGGGCAATATTATATACATGCGGCTATAATTACTTTGTTCAAAGCCGTTGTTTGTATATAATATTGCCTGTTTTTGTAGATGTCAAAGTATGCAGGATAAGTTGTCGTCTGCAGGAACTGTCAAAGGCAGTTCCTTACGAATCTTCCGGCAGAGATGTCCGGTTCTGTGGTGTTATACGGCTGCTAATTCGTCAATAATCTGCTGCAGGTTTTTTTCTACAGAATCGGTAACATTGGTTGCGTATTTATCGATACCGGGAGCAGCATTTGCCATGGCATAGCTTGTACCGGCGGTCTGTAGCATTTCGACATCGTTATACTGATCTCCGAATACGACGCAGTCTTTTGCTGCAATATGTAAATGATCGATCAGATCTTTTAATGCACTTCCCTTGTTGGCGGTCGGGCAGATGAAGTCTACCCAGAGATTGCCGGAAGTAACAACCTTGATGTCGGATGAAAACATTTCTTTTAGATGTTTTTCACACGCATCGGTTCCGCTGTAATCGCAGACTGCAATCTTAAGGATCGGTTCCGGAATCTCCGTTTTGGGGTCATCGATGAATTTCATATTATTCTGGATGACATTTACCATGTGATTATAGAATTCCTGATTTTTCGAGGTGCTGTAGCAGACACGTTCGCCGGAGATAATACAGTTGTATTGTGGATATTTGGCAACTTCATCCAGGATACGGTAAGCAAGGTCCAGCTCAATAATTCCTTTGGAAATAGTCTCTTCGTTGTATATGCAGAGAGAGCCGTTTTCGGCGATGTATGCAATATCGTCCTGAACCGGAGTGAACAGTCTGCGAAGGTTCAGGTACTGACGTCCGCTGGCAGCTGCAAACATGATCCCGTGTTCTTTCAGTGTACGGATCTGGTCGAAAACAATTGGATTTACATCATGTGCGCCGTTTTGAAGTAGTGTGCCATCAAGATCGCTGGCGATTAATTTAACCATAAAAAACTCCTTATATAAAACATTTCTGAAAACATTGATATTTATTTCGCTACTAATTATAATATAAATGAGTAAAATATGAAAGATAAAGGTAGGAACAGGGATATGAAGATTGGAATTGCAAATGATCATTCTGCAGTAGACATGAAAAATGAGATTGTAGAATATCTGGAAAGTCTGGGACATGAAGTTGTGAACTATGGAACAGATTCTTATGAAAGCTGTAATTATCCGGAATTTGGTGAGAAGATCGGGAATGCAGTGGCAAGCGGCGAAGTAGAGCAGGGGATCGCAATCTGCGGAACCGGTGCCGGGATCTCACTGGCAGCGAATAAAGTAAATGGAATCCGTGCAGTAGTGTGCAGTGATCCATATACAGCAAGAATGGCGAAAGAGCACAACGATGCGAACGTGATCGCATTCGGAGCACGTGTGATCGGTATCGAGACTGCGAAATGCATCGTGGATGAGTGGCTGAATGCTAAGTTTGAAGGCGGAAGACATGCCACAAGAGTGGACATGATCATGGACGTGGAAAAGAGAAATCATAATTTATAGAATACATTTTTGAGATATAGATATATTATGGATATGGAGGAAGAGACTGCTGACGGTGGTCTCTTTTTTTAGGACAAAAAACGACACGCAGAGGTTGTGTGATCTGCATGCCGCCTTTTATATCATATTATATTGGAGAAATGAAAAAAATGATAATATCTGTTTTAAAATTACCTTTTATAACTTATTTCTGGTGAGCTGCTTCGTACTCTCTGAAAGCATCTACCTTTGGCTGAGAAGAGCATCCCGGAACGAATTCGTTTGTCAGGAAAGCGTCTGTTAATTCTTCTCTTAATTTGTTACCGATTGTGAAAGCTTCCATACATGCGATGTTGAACTCAGCTATGACACCTGCTGCTAAAAAAGAGATAAATAAAAATCAACAGGAGGTAATGTTAAATGAGCATGGTAGAAAAAGAGACAAAAGTAGTGAATGAGAATAAGATGACGGTGAATATGACAAAAGAAGCATTGTATGACTTTCTTTTATTCCACGCATATTCCAAATTCAGCGGATTTCTGGCAAATATACTGGGACTTGCAGTTGCATTTATGGGAATCTTCTCGTATACAACCGGAAGAGTGAGTAGCATAGGAGCGGTGCTTTATCTGGTGGCAGCGGCAATATTCCTTGGCGGCACACCGTTCCAGCTTAAGATGAGAGCAAAAAAACAGGTTGTTGTAAACAGAGAATATAACGCGCCGGTAGAATATACATTTTCCGAAAAAGGAATCACACTCGAGCAGAATGGAGAAAGTAAGACATACGAGTGGGAACAGATCGAACGTGCGGTAGTTACACCAAAGACAATTGGAATCTATTATGCACCGGAATGTGCGATGATACTTCCAAAAGAAGATTTCGGAGATCAGTTTGTACCGATTTTTACAACAATTGCAACACAGTTAGGACAGAGTAAGGTAAGAATGAGATAACAAATGTTCTCAAAAAGGAGCTGTCTGTATGCTTGACAATTGATATAAAAAGTGTAAACTGATTTATTAAGAGGATAGTTGCGGGGAGGCAGCCATGGAAGAACGTAGAAATGAGATATTAAAAGAACTTGACAGAAAAGGAAGAGTAAAAGTTACAGATCTGAGCAAAGAATTCGGCTGCTCAGAGGTAACGATAAGAAATGACATCAAAGCGATGGATATAGAAGGGTTGTTGAAACGTACCCATGGCGGAGCAGTAAAGGTCGAGACAGAGACGGAACGGAAGTATTCGGCAGAGACGATCTACCGGAATGTTACACAGAAGAAGCGGATCGCAGTTGTAACCAATTCTCTGATTGCGGGAAATGAACTTGCGGGAGTCGGACATGTGGAATTATCGATTGCCACACCACAGATGGAAGTGAAAAAGGCGATCATGAAGGCGGCAGAGAAAGTATATGTACTGGCAGACAGCAGTAAGTTTGGCGGAGGCTATTTGTCTGTAATCTGTCCAACGAATGAAGTGGATAAGATTATTACAGATGATGGAGTATCAAAAGAGGATATCCAGAAGGCAAAAGAACTGGATGTACCGTTGGTTATCGCGTAACAGGAGAGGTACGGATGGAAAGACAGCAGAAAGCCTATAAAGGTGTCATAGATTATTTTAAAAAGAAGATCATGGACGGAGAATTGCGTCCGGGAGAAAAATTGCCGCCGGAGAGAGACATTGCAGAACGACTGAATGTGAGTCGTAATTCGGTGCGGGAAGCAATTCGTATCATGGATATGACAGGAGTGATCTCTTCACAGCAGGGATCAGGAAATTACATTACATGTGAGTTCCAGAAGAGCCTTGCGGAGACCATGACAATGATGTTCGCTATGGATCAGATCGATTATAAGCAGATCAGCCAGATTCGTCAGGCACTGGAATGCCTGGCATTTTCGCTTGCCATAGAACATGCATCGGACGAACAGATAAAAGAAATGGAATCATTGGTAAAAGAGCTGGATAAAAGTACCGATGATGTAAAGAATGCGGCTCTGGATAAGAAGCTTCATTTTATGCTTGCACAAAGTTCGGGGAATATTCTGGTACTGGATTTTCTGGAAGCGTGTTCCGGCGTTATAGATTCGTTTATTCATGATATGCGTGCAGCGATTCTGCGCACGGAAGAACGGAAAAAATTGTTAAATGAATGTCATAAAAAATTGATAGAAGCACTGAAAGAGAAAGATGAAAAGAAAGGTCAGGAAGCATTAAAACGCCACTTTATGCTGATCAATGAGATTCTGGAAGAGCGGGAAAATAGAAAAATATAGGGAGCATAAAAGGAAAGAGGCTTTGTCAAGAAGCCATATCTCAGAGAATCCCTTCCGACAGAAAACCTGGAATTGATGAACGGAATTAAGAGGGTGTTTGATCCGAAGAATATTTTGAATCCACACAAAGTTGCACAGTTATAAATTACTGTCAGATAGAAGAACTTTTGACATATAATTTCATATTTTATAGCAGATGGGAGTATATCCTGTCTGCTATTATTTTGCATATCTATAATAGGAAAGGAATGGAACTATGGCGTATTCGATCATGTTGGATGCCGGACACGGCGGTGCAAAAGATCCTGGAGCAGTCTATGAAGGACGTCAGGAAAAAGATGACAACCTGAAACTTGTGCTGGCAATTGGAGAGATACTGTCGGACAGAGGACTGGATGTAGAATATACGCGGACAACAGATGTCTATGAAACACCTTATGAGAAGGCGATGAAAGCAAATAATGCGGGAGTTGATCTTTTTGTTTCTATTCACAGGAATTCGTTTCCTGTAGATAATGAAGTGGAAGGTGTGGAAAGCCTGGTCTATGATCTGTCCGGGTTAAAATATGAAATGGCACAGAATATCAATGAGCAGCTGGAAGGTGTAGGGTTTGTGAATCTGGGGGTGAAAGCAAGACCGAATCTTGTAGTCTTGAAACGTACAAAGATGCCGGCGGTGCTGGTAGAAGTCGGATTCATCAATTCGGATACAGACAATCAACTGTTTGATGATAATTTCCAGGATATTGCACAGGCAATCGCGGATGGAATCCTGGATACACTGGAAAGTAACGGCCTGATCCAGGAAGAAAAAGTTCCGGTGTACCGGGTGCAGGTGGGACTGTTCCGCAATCAGCGGTATGCGAACCGGCTGCTGAATGAGCTGCTGGAACAGGAATATCCGGCGTACATTGACCGGTCCGGTCCGTATCACAGAGTCTATGTGGGTGAATTTGACAACCTGAATGATGCGGTACAGATGGAACGGCGCCTGAAACGGGCAGGATATCAGACATTGATCGTACAATGAAAAAATTAACATAGATTTTTCATTACTGAGATATTCTATTTAACATAGCCTTCTTATACTTGAATCAGCAAATGAGATAGAGAGAAGATTCAAGGAAAACGGGAGGCGTTTTGAGATGAAAAGTTTATGGAATATGTTGAATAAAGAATTTACAATAGAAGGAGCGGTCAGTGCATTTCTGGTGATCAATATCATTGCCTGGACGTTGATCATAATGGGAGTAGGGATGCTGGTTTGTAAGTTCCTTGGATTCTCGATTGGCGGTAACATGACGAATCTTATGTGTGCGGGAATCTATGGCGGTCTGATCGTGGGATTGATCGGAGGAATCCTGTATCTGTATGAGTTATACAGACATCATTCTATGGAATAATAAGAATAAATATATAATTATAATGTAATAAAAAGATCTGCTTTACAGAAAAATGTAGGGTAGATCTTTTTGTGTACAGAGGTTTCTGTATGATGAGGAATGGAAAGCAGATTGACATGGCAGTATTTTCATAATATGATGGAATTACTTTGAGAAAAGATGAAGAAACAAGAGTATCAGGAGAGACGGAGGATTATCAGTATGGCGGATAGATTGGAATTTAAAGAAAAACTGGCGGGAATTCTGGCGCTGGCAGAAGGACAGAATGGAAAGATCACAGTAGATGAAGTGGAAAAATACTTTGAAGAAGACGGACTTTCGCAGGAACAGATGAATCTGGTCTGTGATTATCTGTTATCGATGAAGATGGCGGTAGTCGGATACAAACAGACCGGAGGGACGGTAAAAGAGGCTGAGAAAGAAGAAAAACAGCCATTAAGTGCAGAAGAACAGAAATACGTGGAAGAATATCTGCGCGGACTCGGGGATATGAAAGAAGAGACACAGGAAGAAGTACGTATGGCTTATTATCTGCCGAAAGTAGTGGAAGAAGCGGTCAGATTGCATCATCCGGAAGTGTTTATCGGTGACATGATCCAGGAGGGAAATATAGCATTGATGGTCGCATTGAAAGAGATTCCGAAGGAAAAAGACGAAGAAGAGATTCTGGAGCAGGTGCGTGCCGGAATGATGGCTTCCCTGGAGTCGCAGACAGAGGTGAAAAGAAGAGATCACAAGATGGTTGAAAAAGTAACAGAACTTGATGAAGCAATTAAGAGTATGAAAGAAGAGTACGGACGGAAAGTCAGTGTAGACGAAGTGGCAGAACGTCTCGGAATCAGTGAGGATGAGATCGAAGATATTCTGAAACTTGCCGGAGAAGAGGTAAAAGACGAAGAATAATGAGATATGAAAAAGGAGACGGGGTTAATCCTCGTCTCCTTCTTCATCTTCCGGTTTCGGTTCCGGCAGATATAAATGTACGCTTTCGATTCTGTTTTTATCTAATTTTTCTACAACCAGATGGATGCCGTCTTCGGTGGTGACGCCGTCGCCGATCTCAGGAAGACGGTCCAGATGCTCGATAATGAATCCACCGACGGAATCATACTCTTCTGAGGTCAGGTCAAGATTGAGTCTGTCGTTTAAGTCATCCAGATTCGTGGAGCCTTCTACGATGTATTCCCGCTCTCCGATCTGCTTTATGAAGTCTTCTTCATTCTCATCATATTCATCATGAATTTCTCCGACAATCTCTTCCAGAATATCCTCCAGTGTGATCAGACCGGAAGTCTCACCGTATTCATCCAGAACGATGGCAATGTTAAAAGAAGCCTGACGCATCTCCACAAGTAATTCGGAAATGTTCTTGTATTCGTAAGTGAAATAGGCCTCACGCATAAAGTCGCGGATATGAAACTCTTTTTCCTTATCATATAAGAGAAGGTCTTTCATATTAATCGTACCGATAACGTTGTCTGTTGTATCTTCAAAAATCGGAAGACGTGTGAATTTGTCCTCGCGGAAAATGTCGATCAATTCTTCGTAAGTAGCATTTACATCGGCGAATGTAACATGGACTCTCGGTACCATGACATCTTTCGCTTTTGCGTCGCCGAGATCGAACACGTTATAGATCATCTCTTTTTCATCGGATTCGATGACACCGCTTTCATGGCTGACGTCTACGATCGTACGAAGCTCAGATTCTGTCATCTGGTTATTCTTCGCATTTGGATCAATGTGGAGGACACGCAGAATGATATCAGAAAGCTTGTTGATAATAAATACAAATGGTGTCATGACCTTGATGTACAGATTGATGACCGGAGCATAACGAAGAGACATCTTCTCTGCATGCAGTGTAGCCATCGTCTTTGGTGTGATCTCCCCAAAGATAATAATAAGTACAGATAAAACAGCACTTGCCACTGCTACCATAGAACCGCCAAGGTTGTAAGCAAGGGTTGTGGTAAGGGAAGCGGCGGAAAGATTCACCACATTATTACCGATCAGGATCGCACTTAACATTTTACTGGTGTCATCTGTGATGTGCATGACGGTCTTTGCTTTTTTATTTCCCTCGTCGGCAAGACCACGGATACGCATCCGGTTGACCGTCGTAAGAGCTGTCTCCGCAGATGAAAAAAATCCTGAAAGTATCAGTAAAATCAATAGAATAATGAGCTGTATCGCGACACTCGTGTCCAATTGTAAAATCCACTCCTTTAAAAAATAAATACTTGGCATTAATATACAGCATTTACGCCAAATTTGCAAGTGTACGTTGAATTTACGATACGTTTAGTGTAAGATGTAGTTATTGTTTGAGGGTGGGAATTTTTTGGACTGAAAATTCTGTATGATATAATAATGGTTGGAAAAAAGCAACCTGCTGATGAAAAGGGTGGAGATGAGAATGAATCAGGAATTAGGAAAGAAATTATTAAGTATTTTAAAAGAGGAACAGGTAAAAAAAGACGAACCGATGAAAAGTCACACGACATTTCGTGTGGGAGGTCCGGCAGATTATTTTGTGACACCGCAGACAGCAGAAGAAGTTGCGAAGGTGATAGAAGCATGTACACAGGAAAAAGTTCCTTATTATATAGTGGGAAATGGAAGCAATCTTCTGGTATCGGATAAAGGATATGAGGGCGTGATTATCCAGATCTATAAGCAGATGAATCAGGTAAAAGTGGAAGGTGCACAGATCCATGCACAGGCTGGTGCGCTGCTTTCGATGATCGCAAAGAGAGCGTTGGATGCAGAACTTACCGGATTTGAATTCGCGGCAGGAATTCCAGGAACGCTCGGCGGAGCCTGTGTAATGAATGCAGGAGCATACGGTGGAGAGATGAAAGACGTCCTTAAGTCTGTAACAGTACTGACAGATAAAGGAGAAGTGAAGACGCTTGCCAAAGAAGAACTGGAACTGGGATACCGTACCAGTGTGATCGCGAAAAAAGGATATATCGTATTAGAGGCAGTGCTCGAACTTCAAAAAGGCGAGAAAGAAAACATCCAGGCAGTGATGGATGATCTGAAGGAAAGACGTGTGACAAAGCAGCCACTGGAGTATCCAAGTGCAGGAAGTACATTCAAGCGTCCGGAAGGGTATTTTGCAGGAAAACTGATCCAGGATGCAGGGCTTCGTGGTTTCCAGGTAGGAGGAGCACAGGTGTCTGAAAAGCATTGTGGATTTGTGATCAATAAAGATCAGGCTACAGCATCAGATGTGATGAATCTGATGAACCAGGTGTCTGATAAGGTATATGAAGAGTTTGGAGTACGGCTTCAGCCGGAAGTAAAGAGACTGGGAGAATTCTAAGATGAGATGTGTGATTGTTACCGGAATGTCCGGAGCTGGAAAAAGTACAGCACTTAAGATGCTGGAAGATATGGGATATTTCTGTGTAGATAATCTGCCGGTGCCGTTGATACCGAAGATGGCGGAGCTGTTAAGTGTTCCGGGCACAGAGATTAATAAAGCGGCACTTGGAGTTGACATTCGAAGCGGACAGAATTTTTCTGAACTTGAAAAGATTTTAAAAGATCTGGACCAGTCAGGAACCAGATTTGAGATCCTTTATCTGGAATCCAGTGATGATGTTCTGATCAAAAGATATAAAGAAACGAGACGTTTTCATCCGTTGTCCGGAAAAGGCGGCAGGGTGGAAGAAGGAATCAGGGAAGAGAGAAAACGCCTGAAGTTCTTAAGAGAACGGGCAGATTATCTGATTGACAGCAGTCATATGCTGACCAGAGAATTGCGTGCAGAGTTGTCGAAGATTTTTGTGGAAAATAAGGAATATAAGAATCTGTATATATCTGTGCTGTCGTTTGGGTTCAAATATGGAATCCCGGCAGATGCAGATCTGGTATTTGATGTAAGATTTCTTCCTAATCCTTATTACATAGATGAACTTCGTCCAAAGAGTGGTAATGACAGAGAAGTCAGAGAATATGTTATGAATAATAACAAAGCAAGGGAGTTCCTTGCAAAATTGACGGATATGATAGAATTTCTGATTCCTAATTATGTACAGGAAGGAAAGACACAGCTTGTGATCGGCATCGGATGTACGGGAGGAAAACACCGCTCGGTTACGCTCGCGAATGAGCTGTACGAGGCGCTTCAGAAGAATGATAATTATGGTATCCGGATAGAACACCGAGATATAGGAAAGGATGCTATTACCAAAGCGAGGTAGAAGATCAGATGTCATTTTCTGGAAAAGTTAAAGAAGAATTGTTAGAGCATTATGCCCGTGCGAGACATTGTGATATTGCGGAATTATCGGCAATTGTTCACATGGCGGGAGAATTTAAGGTGGGACACGGAGGTGTATGCTGCCTTAAGGTGCATACGGAAAATCTTGGAGTTGCGAGAAAATGCTTTACATTATTGGTAAAAACGTTTAATATAAAAACTGATGCCGTAGTCCGCAGAAATACGGGAAAGGATAACTACAGCTATTATATTTACGCAAAAGGTGAAGAATTGCTGGCGATACGTGACACGATCGTGCAGGCAGTCTGCTGTAAAAGGGCATATATAAGAGGGGCATTTATTGCATCGGGGTCTATGAGTGATCCAAGTAAGTCCTATCATTTTGAAATTGTCTGCAATGATGAGAATCAGGCAGAACATCTGAAAGAGATGATGAACAGTTTTGGCGTGGATGCCAAGATCGTTCAGCGTAAAAGAACATATGTGGTATATCTGAAAGAAGGGTCACAGATTGTAGATATACTGAATGTGATGGAAGCACATGTGGCTCTGATGGAACTGGAGAATGTACGTATTGTGAAAGAGATGCGCAATTCAGTGAACCGTAAAGTAAATTGTGAGACGGCTAATATTAATAAAACCGTATCTGCTGCAGTAAGGCAGATGGAGGATATTACATATATCAGAGATCAGATCGGTTTTGATAAGCTGCCGGAGGGATTAAGAGACGTTGCCCTTACGCGTCTGGCGTATCCGGAAGCAGCTTTGAAAGAACTGGGTCAACTGATGGCAAGCCCGCTTGGTAAATCAGGGGTTAATCATCGACTCAGGAAGTTAAGTGAAATAGCACAAGGGTTAAGGGAACAGCAAGGAGGAGCAAGTCGTTATGATTAGAAAGCCTGTTACCATTCAAAACAATATGGACATGGAAGACCGTCCGGTGGCTCATCTTGTACAGGAAGCAAGCCAGTACGCGAGCCAGGTATACATTCTGATGGGAAGCAAAAAGATTAACGCAAAAAGTATTATGGGGATGATGAGCCTGAAACTTCAGAAAGGTGAGGATGTTACGATCATAGCAGATGGCCAGGATGAAGATGCAGCCGTAAGTGGTGTGGCAACATTTCTTGGAGCACAGAAGTAATACGGGAGAATAATATAGAAACGATATGTAAAATAAAGGGGCCGTTGTGATGGAAGTTGCAATAGCCTCTTCGTTATTAAGAAAGATAAGGAGGAGGAATGTTTATGAAGCGTTTGCTTTTTATCTATAATCCACATGCAGGAAAAGAACTTTTAAAACCGAAACTTGCAGATGTTATTGATATCTTTGTGAAAGCGGGATATGAGGTTGTAGCATATCCGACGCAGGCATACCGTGATGCCTATAAAAAGATTAAAAAATATGATTCAAACGAATATGATCTGGTCGTGTGCAGCGGAGGAGACGGAACGCTTGATGAAGTTGTGACCGGTATGATGAAGCGAGACAGGAATAAGAGGGATCCGATCGGCTATATCCCGACCGGAACAACGAATGACTTCGCAAGCAGTCTTCACATCCCGAGAGGTTTGCTGGAAGCGGCAGATAATGCTGTGAATGGAGAGGTATTTTCCTGCGACGCAGGAAGATTTAATGATGATATTTTTGTGTATATCGCGGCATTTGGACTTTTTACGGATGTATCGTACCAGACCAAACAGTCAATGAAAAATGTATTGGGACATTTGGCGTATGTTCTGGAAGGGGCGAAGCGTCTGTTCAACATTCCTTCTTACAAAGTGAAAGTAACACATGATGATGAAGTGATCGAAGATGAATTCGTATATGGTATGGTTACGAATTCCAGATCAGTCGGCGGATTCCGTAATCTGGTCGGAAAACAGGTGGGGTTTGATGATGGCGTGTTTGAAGTAACGTTGATCAAGACACCAAAGAATCCGATCGAATTACAGGAGATCATTGCTGCACTGATGATTCAGCAGATGGATTCCAAATATATGTATACGTTCAAGAGCGGACGGATCATGTTTGAATCGATTGAGGAGATTCCGTGGACACTGGATGGGGAATTCGGCGGTGAACATGATGAGGTTGTGATTGAGAACTTGAATAAAGAGCTTCAGATCATGGTTCCGGGAACGCATGAAGAAGACTAAAAATCCATGAATTGTAGAAAAATCCAAAAAATTTAAAAAAATTAAAAAAAGTACTTGCCTTTTTGCAAAATCCTTGCTATACTAGGCAAGTACCAAACAAATGGCTCCGTGGTCAAGCGGTCAAGACGCTAGCCTCTCACGCTGGAATCAGGGGTTCGATTCCCCTCGGAGTCACTGATGAAGATCTGCAGAATGTTCTGTAGATCTTTTTTTCTTTTTAATCTAAGTATGTAAGAGAAAAGGCTGAGGATAAGTTCTCGGTATATCACTAAAATACTCGAAGCAAATCTAATAAAATTTATTTATTAATATTATAGATGAAATCTATAATATACCCTTTATATAAAGAAAAACAATTTCAACAAACAGACAATAAATGCTACTATTGAAGCAGTCAGAAAGGAATAGGAATTATGAAAAATCTTTTGATAGTATCTCATTGTATTTTGAATAATGCGGCAAAAGTAGAACAGGATGAAGCTGAGCTGGCTGAAGAATATAAAATCCGTGAAGAACTGATGCAGCTTATTTTGAAAAAAGATGTACAGCTGCTTCAATTGCCTTGCCCGGAATTTATTATGTATGGATCTCAGAGATGGGGACATGTGAAGAACCAGTTTCAACATCCATTTTACATGGAACAATGCCGTAAAATTCTTGAACCGGTTCTGCTTCAGTTGCAGGAATACGCACAACATGTGGAAAAATTCCATGTTCTGGGGATTGTTTCTGTAGAGGGCAGTCCGAACTGTGGATATCATCTGACCTGTGAAGGAGAATGGAAAGGTGAGATTGGTACGGATGAAAAAAGAATACAGGACATTCAGAAATCTCTGAAAATGACAGGAAATCCGGGTGTGTATATGGAAGTACTGGAAAAAGAACTTCAAAAAAGAAATATGGAAATTCCTATTGTGACGATGAAAGAAGCAGTGCAACTGCTGAACAACTAAAGGTTAGAGAGAAAAGAGGAGAACAAAATGAAAAACAGAAAAGTCTATGTAACAACTTTTTGCGGTGTTGCAGTAGCAATGAACATCGTGCTTGGAATTATCACATCGGCACTTGGAATCCCGTTATATCTGGATACACTGGGAACTGTGCTTTCCGCAGCAATTCTTGGTCCGGTACCGGGAATCATTGTAGGAGCATTGAGTAATATTATTACGGGGCTGATCTACAGTGTGTCAGATATCCCATTCTGTCTGGTAAATATGGCAGTCGGTCTGATCGTAGGTCTTGTGGCAAAAAAATGGAAATTTGGAATCGTACCTGCAGTGATTACAGGTATTGCGCTTAGCTTTATCTGCCCGGCAATTGGAACACCAATCGGAATCTATGTATATGGTGGTCTGAATGGATCTGTATCTGATATGCTGGTAATGTCACTGGTACAGGGCGGAAAAACAATTTTCCAGGCTTCATTCCTTAGAAATGTTGCATCAAACTTAATCGATAAGATCGGAACATGTATTATTGGATGCCTGCTCATTAAGGCAATGCCGATGAGATTCATGGATAATTTTAAGAAAGAGGCATAAATCTCATATGATAAAGATTGAAAATCTGGTACATAAGTATACGATATGGAAAGATGAAAATACAAAAAGTGAGAAGACAGTATTGGACGGAATATCATTAGATATTCCGTCTGGTCAGTTTGTGGCAATTTTAGGACCGAATGGTTCCGGAAAGTCTACATTGGCAAAACATTTAAATGTACTGCTGCTTCCGAATGAAGGAACGGTATGGATTGACGGGAAAGATACACATGCAAAAGAAAGGCTCTGGGAAATCAGAAGTCAGGTTGGCATGGTATTTCAGAATCCGGATAACCAGATCATTGGGACGAGTGTAGAAGAAGATGTTGCATTTGGTCCGGAAAACAAAAATATAGAACCGGAAAAAATAAGAAAAATTGTAGAAACTGTTTTGCGAAAAGTGAAGCTGTGGGATCGGAGAAAGGCGTCACCTTCCATATTATCCGGCGGACAAAAACAGAGACTGGCAACGGCCGATGCGCTGGCAGGACTTCCGGCATGTCTGGTGTTAGATGAACCGACAGCTATGCTTGATCCGGATTCAAGAAAAGAAGTAATAAATATCGTGAAAGAATTGAATCGAAAAGAAGGAATGACGATTATTCTGATTACGCATCACACGGATGAAGTAGTAGATGCAGACCGTATTGTATTGATGAAGGATGGGAAAATCATCGGGGATGACATTCCGAAGAAAATATTTGCGGATTGCGAATTGTTAAAAAAGGCAAAAATGGATATTCCGCCGGTTGTAGAGTTGGGAATGAGATTAGAAAAACAGCAAATTGGATTAGAGGGTCCGGTTTTACAGGAACAGGAAATGATCGAAAAAATCGTGAAATTATACAGAAGTAAATGTGGAGGCAAAAAGGATGCTGCAAGGTAAACATATCACATTTTCTTATTCAGATTCGGCAAAAGGGAAGATAGATGTTTTGAAAGATGTCTCATTTGAGATTAGAGAACATGATTTTATAGGACTGATTGGTACATCCGGGTCGGGAAAGACAACATTGATCAAGCATCTGAATGGTCTGCTGAAGGCGGAATCGGGAGAGATCTTTTTCAATGGGGAAAATATATATAGTAAAAAATATCCGATTTCAAAATTAAGAAAAGAAGTTGGTCTTGTATTTCAGTATCCGGAGCAGCAATTATTTGGCAGGACGATTCTGAAAGATGTTATGTATGGGCCGCTGAATCTTGGAATGAGTGAAGAAGAGGCTGAAAAGTCTGCAGTAGAAAGTCTGGAGCTTGTCGGAATCTCAAAAGAGTATTATCATTTGAGTCCGATGGAACTTTCGGGAGGTCAGAAACGATGCGTTGCGATTGCGGGAGTACTGGCGATGCAGCCGGAGATATTGGTGTTAGACGAACCGGCAGCAGGACTTGATCCTGAAACAAAAAATGAAATATTCGAGTTGTTGTGCAGGATAAGGAAAGAACGAAATAATGCAATTATATTGGTTTCGCACCATATGGAAGATGTAGCTCAATTTGCTAATCGGGTATGGGTGATGCATGAAGGAAAGATCGCAATGGATGGCACTCCGGAAGAAGTATATGGAAGAGTGGAAGAGTTAGAAGAAATGCATATAGGAATCCCGCAGATTACGCATTTGACATATTCGCTGATACAGGAAGGTCTGCCTTTGCCGAGGCCGGCAATCAATGTAGCGGATGCTGAAGAGATGCTGGTGAGAATATTTAAAGGAGAGAAGGAAAGATGATTCGGGATATTACGATTGGAAGATATTATGATTCGGAATCTGTGATTCACCGGATGGATCCGAGAACAAAACTGATGGGAGTTCTGGTTTATATTATTTCTTTATTTCTTGTAAAAAATGTCTGGTGGTATCTCGTATGTCTGATTGTAATGCTGGTTCTTTATAGGCTTGCAAGAGTTCCAGTGGGATATTTGTTAAAAGGATTAAGAGGAATTCTTGTTCTGCTTTGCTTTACTTTTCTGTTCCGTATGCTGTATACACCGGGAGATGCGGTCGCATCTGTCTGGATATTTACCATAACAAAACAGGGAATATGGAAAGCAGTGCAGATGACAGCAAGGATAGCTTTGATGATCACAGGTGCGTCTCTGCTTTCTTACACTTCAACGCCGAAAGAACTGGCAGATGGTCTGGAGAAGGCTTTCTCGGGATTGGGGAAGATTGGAGTCCCGGTACATGAGATGGCAGTGATCGTGATGATAGCATTCCGTTTTATCCCGATTATGCTGGAAGAGTTAAATGTGTTGATGGATGCACAGGCGGCAAGAGGTGCAAGGTTTGAAGAGGGAAATGTTGTCGAAAAATGTAAAGGGGTTATGACGTTATTGTTTCCGCTGTTTCTGATGACGGTCAGGAGATCATCGGATCTGGCTATGGCGATGGAAGCGCGGGGATATACCGGAAGCACAGAAACTTCAAGAATGTATCCGTTGACATATAAAAAAGAAGACAGGGCAGGATACATTGTTATCTTGATATATCTTGCTGTTTTCATAATTGGCCGGATAAGTTTCTTGTTTTTTTAGAAGTTATGATATATAATGCAAGTGAAACAAATTTGTCATAGTGAAAGTAGTAATACTTATGGCATCAAGAATTGGAGGAATAACATATGTTAGTATCAGCAAAAGAAATGCTCGATAAGGCAGTAGAAGGTCATTACGCAGTAGGACAGTTTAACATCAACAACTTAGAGTGGACAAAATCTATTCTCCTTACAGCAGAAGAGTTAAAGTCACCAGTTATCTTAGGTGTATCTGAGGGGGCTGGAAAATACATGACAGGATTCAAGACGGTAGCAGCTATGGTTAAAGCTATGATGGAAGAACTTAACATCACAGTTCCTGTAGCATTACACCTTGACCACGGAACATACGAAGGATGTAAAAAATGTATTGATGCAGGATTCTCTTCAATCATGTTCGACGGATCTAAATATCCAATTGAAGAGAACGTAGAGAAGACAAGAGAACTTATCGCTATCTGCAGAGAAAAAGGAATGTCTATCGAAGCCGAAGTAGGATCTATCGGTGGAGAAGAAGACGGAGTTATCGGTAGAGGTGAATGTGCTGATCCTAACGAGTGTAAGATGATTGCTGATCTCGGTGTTGACATGCTTGCAGCTGGTATCGGTAATATTCATGGAAAATACCCGGCTAACTGGGAAGGATTAAGCTTTGAGACTCTGGATGCTGTTCAGCAGCTGACAGGAAAAATGCCATTAGTTCTTCACGGTGGTACAGGAATTCCGGACGATATGATTAAGAAAGCAATCAGTCTCGGAGTTGCTAAGATTAATGTTAATACAGAGTGCCAGCTGTCATTTGCTGATGCTACACGTAAATATATTGAAGCAGGAAAAGATCTGGAAGGAAAAGGATACGATCCTCGTAAACTCCTGAAACCAGGTGCTGAAGCTATCCAGGCAACAGTTAAAGAGAAGATGGAATTATTTGGTTCAGTAGGAAAAGCTGAATAATTAAAAATTTTCACTTGCCTTTTTTGACTGGTTGAGTTATACTAACTGGCATAGGAAGAACAAAGGCGTTCCAACGGAAGTTGGAGTGCCTTTTTTCATATCATGGTATGCACAGAAAGTACATACAACAGATTTTATGTATACCATAGTGTGAAACTTATACTATAAATAACAATGAGAAAGGAAACGAGGAGACATGAGTGAAGCAATTAATGTAGCCAAGATATTTGGCGAAGACGTATTCAATGACACTGTAATGCAGGAACGTCTTCCAAAGAAAGTCTATAAGGATCTGAAGAAAACAATTGAAGAAGGTAAGGAATTAGACCTTGCTACAGCAGATGTAATTGCACATGAGATGAAAGAATGGGCAATTGAGAAAGGGGCTACACATTATACTCACTGGTTTCAGCCTCTGACAGGTGTAACTGCTGAAAAGCATGATTCATTTATTTCAGCACCACTTCCAAATGGAAAAGTACTGATGAGCTTTTCAGGAAAAGAACTGATCAAAGGTGAGCCGGATGCATCTTCATTCCCATCAGGCGGACTTCGTGCAACATTCGAAGCAAGAGGATATACAGCATGGGATTGTACATCACCAGCATTCGTAAGACATGATGCAGCAGGCGCAACACTTTGTATCCCGACAGCATTCTGTTCATACAAAGGAGAGGCACTTGATCAGAAAACTCCACTTCTTCGTTCTATGCAGGCAATCAATGAGCAGTCGCTGAGACTGTTAAGATTGTTTGGAAATACAACATCTAAGAAAGTAACTCCTTCTGTAGGACCAGAGCAGGAATATTTTCTTGTAGATGCAGATAAATTCTTACAGAGAAAAGACTTGATCTATACAGGACGTACACTGTTCGGAGCAATGCCTCCAAAAGGACAGGAATTAGATGACCACTACTTCGGAACCATCCGCCAGAGAATCGCAGGATTCATGAAAGATGTTAACGAAGAACTCTGGAAAGTTGGTGTAACATCTAAGACACAGCACAACGAAGTTGCACCTGCTCAGCATGAACTTGCACCAATCTATGCAGAGTGTAACGTAGCACTGGATCATAACCATATCGTAATGCAGACTCTGAAGAGAGTTGCATGCCAGCATGGTATGAAGTGCTTACTTCATGAGAAACCATTTGCAGGAGTCAATGGTTCTGGTAAACATGATAACTGGTCTCTTACAACAGACGACGGAAAGAATCTGTTAGAGCCAGGAAAAACTCCTCATGAAAATATTCAGTTCTTACTGGTACTTACATGTATCCTGAAAGCTGTAGATACACATGCAGATCTTCTTCGTGAATCTGCTGCAGACCCGGGAAATGATCACAGACTTGGAGCCAATGAGGCACCACCGGCAATCATTTCTGTATTCCTTGGAGAACAGTTAGAAGATGTGCTGGAACAGCTGATCAGTACAGGAGAAGCTACACACAGTCTGAAAGGTGGAAAACTTCAGACAGGAGTTGACACACTTCCGGATCTTGCAAAAGATGCAACAGACCGTAACAGAACATCACCATTTGCATTCACAGGTAACAAATTCGAATTCCGTATGGTAGGTTCCCGTGATTCAATCGCAGGACCAAACGTAGTACTGAATACAATCGTTGCAGAAGCATTCTCAGAGGCTTGTGATGTCCTTGAAAAAGCAGATAACTTTGATGAAGCAGTTCATGACCTGATCAAGAAATATGCGACAGAGCATCAGAGAGTGGTATTCGACGGTAATGGATACTCAGATGCATGGGTAGAGGAAGCTGAAAGACGTGGACTTCCAAATATCAGATCTATGGTAGAAGCAATACCTGCCCTGACTACAGACAAGGCTATCAATATGTTTGAAAAATTCAAAGTATTTACAAAAGCTGAGCTGGAATCCCGTGCAGAGATCAAATTTGAAAGCTATGCAAAGGCAATCAATATTGAAGCACGTACTATGATCGATATGGCAAGCAAACAGATTATTCCTGCAATTATTAAATATACGAAAGAACTTGCAGATACAGTAGTTGTAGTAAAAGAAGCCGGCGCAGATGCATCTGTTCAGGCAGAACTTCTGACAGAAGTATCCGGATTATTAGCAGAGTCTAAGAAAGCGTTGGAAGCACTGAAGGTTGTAACAGATCAGGCAGCAGCTATGGAAGAGGGAGAAGATCAGGCAAGATTCTATCACTCCGATGTAGTACCTGCTATGGAAGCACTCCGTGCACCGGTTGATAAACTGGAAATGATTGTTGATAAAGAAGCATGGCCGATGCCTTCTTACGGAGATCTGATATTTGAAGTATAAACAAAAAAGAGCAGGTCATTCGTTAGACGAAGAAATTATTTTAGAAATACATTAGAAAAATTTAAGAACCCTGGACTTGGAATGGACACATGATTGTGCTATTCTAAGTTCAGGGTTTTTTATACCAAAGTATGTAAAATCCTGTAAGGAGGGCAATCATGACAAAACGGGAATTTTTAGATAAATTAAAAAAAGCGCTTGCGAATGACCTTTCGGGAAATGTAATTCGGGATAATGTGGATTATTATAATGATTATATTACAGAAGAAGTGCGAAAAGGCAGAAAAGAGTCAGAAGTAATAGAAGAGCTTGGCGATCCATGGGCAATTGCGAAGAATATCATTACCTCGGAAGAAATCAAGGGAAATACGGGGGAAACATATGACAGCTATGAGCCGGAAAGACAGAGAAGCCGGACGTATGAACAGGGCTATGACGAGGAATCAGGACACAGAGGAGTGCATGTCTTCGGACTTGATACATGGTGGAAGAAACTGGTGCTTCTTCTTGGAATCATTGGTGTTATCGTATTAGTTGTGGCTGTAATTGGAGGAATCATCAGCATTCTGGCACCGATATTTGTTCCGCTGTTGATCCTGTGTCTGATCTTAAAGCTGGTGAAGGGTTTCAGAAGGTGAGAGGGCGGAAAGACTCGTTGATTTTTTGAAAATTTGATATATGCAAAAATAAAAGACCGATGGGGGAGCCATCGGTCTTTTGAGGGGAGTATAAATAATTAATAAGGGGTTGTAGAAAGTATTCTTTCTACAACAACAGTATAATATAGTAAAATGTAAAAATCAAGAAAAATATTAAAAAATTCTTAATATATCGCCGGATGTATAATCAGTGAATGACAGGACATACTAATCTCGTAGCAAAAATGATTAGGAGGAATTCAAAATGGCTAAAAATTACAACTCATCAGAAAACTGTCATAACGCATCAGACAAGAACACATCAAACAAAAATGCATCCAGAAACACATCAAATAAGAATTCATATGGAAAAAATGCATACGATAAGAATGCATCGAACAAAAACGCATATGATAAAGATGCGAAAGACAAGAATTCTTATAATTACGGAAATGAAAACAGTCAGTATTAGGAAAAAGTTTTCCGGACAGGACGTGCAAACGCACGTCCTGTTTTGGGGTTTACATACGATATAGCAAAACATATTGACAAAAACTATTACTTGTCAGTAAGATAAAGAAGTAGAAATTAATATTTATTATATGGAGAAATAGATGAAAAAAATGGAATTGATCGCTCCCTGTCATTTTGGATTGGAAGCAGTATTAAAAAGAGAGATACTGGATTTGGGATATGATATCTCAGAAGTAGAAGATGGAAGAGTTGGATTTTGGGGAGATGCGGAAGCAATCTGCCGTGCTAATATATTCCTGAGAACTGCAGAAAGGGTGCTCTTAAAAGTAGGAAGCTTTAAGGCTACCAGTTATGAAGAATTATTTGAGAATACAAAGGCACTCGACTGGGAAAATTATATACCGGAAAATGGAAAATTCTGGATTGCGAAAGCAGCATCTGTAAAAAGTAAATTATTCAGTCCATCGGATATCCAGTCAGTAATGAAAAAGGCAATGGTAAGAAGACTTCAACAGAAATATCATGTAGAGTGGTTTGAAGAAGACGGTGCGGCTTATCCGGTAAGAGTTTTTCTAAAAAAAGATGTGGTAACGGTCGGTATCGATACATCGGGAGTATCACTGCATAAGAGAGGGTATCGTGAAGTTGCGGGAAAAGCTCCGATCACAGAGACACTTGCAGCGGCACTGATCATGCTGACGCCATGGCACAAAGACAGGATTCTTGTAGATCCGTTTTGCGGAAGTGGAACATTTCCTATAGAAGCAGCGATGATCGCAGCAAATATCGCACCCGGAATGAACCGGTCATTTACAGCGGAAGAATGGACGAATCTGATTCCAAAGAAGCTTTGGTATGATACGGTGAATGAGGCAAATGAACTGATCGATGATGACATAGAAGTTGACATTCAAGGGTATGATGCAGATGGTTCTGTAATTAAGATTGCAAGACGCAATGCAAGAGAAGCAGGAGTAGATCATCTGATACATTTTCAGGAAAGAGATGTAAAAGATTTGAGCCACCCGAAGAAATATGGATTTATTATTACGAACCCGCCATATGGGGAGAGGCTGGAAGATAAGAAAGACCTGCCGGCATTATATAAAACATTTGGCGAGAGTTTTAAAAATCTGGATTCGTGGTCAGCATACATGATTACTTCTTATGAGGATGCAGAACGCTATTTCGGACGAAAAGCAGATCGTAACCGGAAAATTTACAATGGAATGTTGAAGACATATTTTTACCAGTTCCTGGGACCAAAACCACCTAAGGCAAAGCGTCCGGGAGAAAAACAGGAGAAAAGATAAGATGGAAAAAATTATATTTGCGACGGGAAATGAACATAAAATGATAGAGATCCGTGCAATCCTGAGTGATCTGGGAGCAGAGATCCTGTCACAGAAAGAAGCGGGGATTAAGGCTGATGTAGTAGAAGACGGGGCAACTTTTGAAGAAAATGCCATGATCAAAGCTACAGAGATTGCAAAGATTGCAAATCAGATGCCAGAATATAAGAATGCAGTGGTTCTGGCAGATGACTCCGGACTTGAAATTGATTATCTGAACAAGGAACCGGGGATTTATTCTGCACGTTATATGGGAGAAGATACTTCCTATGACATTAAGAATCAGACATTGCTGGATCGTCTTGAGGGAGTCCCTGATGAAAAACGTACGGCAAGATTCGTATGTGCGATTGCAGCGGCCATGCCGGATGGTTCCTGTGAAGTGGTAAGAGGTACTATGGAGGGAATTATTGGCCATGAGATCGCGGGAGAAAACGGATTTGGGTATGATCCGATATTCTTCCTTCCGGAGTATGGCTGTACAAGCGCAGAACTTTCACCGGAAAAGAAAAATGAACTGAGCCACAGAGGCGAGGGACTAAGAAAGATTCGTAAGATTCTGGAGCATAAATAAAAGTTAGGGTGAAGATATAGATATGAAAATATTGATCATAAGTGACACACATGGCTCTCATAAGAATTTTGACCGTGTAATAGAGAAAGAACGGCCCTTAGATATGCTGATCCATCTTGGAGATGTAGAGGGGGATGAGGATTATATTCCGGCTGTTGCAGATTGTCCGGTACATATGGTGCGTGGAAATAATGACTTTTTTTCAGATCTGCCTGGAGAAGAAGAATTCATGGTAGAGGGATATCATATATTTACAACGCACGGACACGGGTATTATGTATCTATGGGAGAAACGCGGTTGAAACAGGAGGCAAGAGGGCGAGGAGCGGATATTGTGATGTATGGCCATACGCATCGTCCGTTTTATGAAAAGGAAGAAGGGCTTATTACATTGAATCCGGGAAGCCTTTGTTATCCAAGACAGCCGGGGAGAAAGCCTAGTTATATGATCATGCAGATTGACAGTAACGGAAAACTTGAAATTACGCAGAAATATTTAAATTAGAATATAATAAAAAGTGCGGAAACCATTGATTTTTCAAGAAAATCCGCACTTTTGAAAAAAATATAAAAAAAACAAAAAAAGTTGTTGACAATTAGTATGAGGTCATATATAATATGTCTTGTGTCACGGAGCTGATACAAAATGTGACACAAAAGAAACACCATCGGGGTGTGGCTCAGCTTGGCTAGAGCGCCTGGTTTGGGACCAGGAGGTCGCAGGTTCGAATCCTGTCACCCCGACTTCATGCGGGTGTAGTTCAATGGTAGAACACCAGCCTTCCAAGCTGGATACGTGGGTTCGATTCCCATCACCCGCTCTCTGTTACAGGTATTAAAACTGAGTTCCGATGGAACTCAGTTTTTTTAGTATCTGTTATGAGGTGGGGGATTGCACCCGCTTTTTTGTTGCGATGATTAAAAAAACGAGTTCCTAATGGAGCTCGTTTTTTTTAATATTTGCACCTGCTTTTCCGTTACCGCATCATCTAACCAGGTCACATCTGTCACACCGTCGATTTCTCCTAACTTTTCCTTATAAGAAAGCGCCTCCGGCACCGTGACATTGTAGATCAGGACCCTTGCATTTGGGATGCCTCCGTCAAATTCGTCTTCCATGACATCGAGTGCCACCGTCGACGGGGAATCCTCCGGCAGATAAGAGTTCATATCATAGTTGACTGATACGAACTTCTGCGCCATCGCACAAATGACTGCTATTCCAATGAATACTGCAAAAATGATTTTACGATGACGGATCACCAATTCATAAAACTTTTCTACATGCTTTCTCCTTTTTCAAAAAACCTTTCAAACGTTTTCTACTGCTCTCCCTGTATCCTTTTTTCTGATCCCTGCTTTTTCAGTAGATTTTCATTTGTTTTATTTCTGACGGTTGTTTTATAATTGACAACTATTCGTTTTCTGTATCATAATAACAAATCGTTTTTTTCAACGTACAATTGCAATGTATATGATAGTTATTTGACAAAAACAGAATAATTGTCTTTTATTTTTCGAAAGGACGGAATAATTATGGAAGAAAAAACAGATTTAAGAATCCGAAAACCCTACAAGGCACTGTGTGATGCCTTTGTAACTATTTTGGAGAAAAAAAGATTTGACGATCTGACTGTGAATGAGCTTTGTGATGAGGCAATGATCCGGCGCGCCACGTTCTATAAACATTTTGCAGACCAGTATGATTTCTTTTCTTTTTTTATCCGCCAAAAGCAGGATCAGTTCATCTCACAGGCAAAAGAGGAAACTCCCCCAACGGAATTTATGCTTACACGCTCTACCTTACTCAAAGGTCCATACTCTATTTTAAGGAGCACGAATCACTGATCCAGAATATTTTAAAAAAGCGACATGTCCGCCTCACCGCTTGATATTTTTAATGAAGAAATACACTCTAACATCTTAAGTAATCTGAAAGAACACCAACAACGCGGCTGCACCTTTTCCGTATCCCTGGAACTTCTCGCCTCGTTTCTTTCCGGCGGCATTTTTTCCACGATCCGTAACTCCGTCTTGCAGCCGCAATTATTTAATACCGATACGATCATGGAAAATATGTCAAAAGTGCTGACCTGTTTAGAAACACTGACGGACCAGAGTACAGAAAATTTTTAGTTACTGCTCCCGCATATAGTGTAAACAGTAACATTTTTTAGAAAAACTTCACAAATTGGCACTTTTTTCATTTTTTTATATATGTTATGCTAGTGGAAATATGACAAATATTTAGAATTGGAGAAATACCATGGAAAAAAAGACAGATTTTAAAGCACTTTCGAACAAGGCAAAAGTTCAGTATATCTGGGACTATTACAAACTGCATATTTTATTTGGAGGTGTCATTGCTACGATCGTGATTGGTCTGGGATATCATTTTATCACTTACCGCAAGCCGGTACTCAGCGTCATCATGATCAATGTCCAGACAACCAGTGAAAATGCCGAGGCTGCGTTTGACGAATTTTCTGATGCTGCCGGTTATGATAAAAAACAGCAGCCAATCGACGTTTCTGCAAATCTGCAGTTTTCCGATGATCCAAATGCAACAACGGACTACAACGACTACATGGTACTTTCCACGATGATCGGTGCCGGCGGCGAGGATCTGTTTTTCGGTACAGGAAGTGTTTACACCGATTATGCCGAAGAAGGTGCGCTGATGGATCTGCGCACCTATGTTTCGGATGATGTGTTAGAAAAATATAAAGATCATCTGATCTACTCCACCGATGATGGCGAGTCAGAGTCCTATCCATGTGCGATCGAACTGACCGATAATCGGTGGATCCAGAAATATGGCATTTATGACAGCTGCTACTTTGGTGTTTTCAGCCGCTCCGAGCAGAAAGATTACTATACGAAATTTGCGGATTTCCTGCTGAACTACTAATTGGATTGGCAGGCACATTACTGCCTGCTCTGTCCGTAATCTCTTAAATCTGCCCGGCACAGCCTGACATATTATTTCACTATCACCACCGAATATCCCGGCATTGTCAGTGTTCCATCCTGGAGCACTGCCTCTTCTGTGCCCGTCAGCAGTACACCGCCAACTTCAAGATCACTTCCACTCTTTTCCCCGGCTGTGACACCGGATAAATCCACTTCCACACTCTCCGGCGCAAGGTTATAAACCAAAAGCAGTTCGGAATCGCCATACGTTTTCTTTATCACGCAGACTTTATCATCCGAAACGCTCTCCTCAAAAGTCACGGTTCCACGGGCTATTTCCGGGTACTCATTGCGGAGTTTTATCGTCTGTTTTACAAACTGGTAAATAGAGTTTCCATCTTCCTCCTGTGTTTCGAGCGCACCGTATTTCATTTTTATGGCATCCATATCAGCAGGTCCCTTGCACATTCCATCGACTGCGCTATCTTCGCTCCAATACATCGGTGCACGCTTATTTTCATCCTTACCGGAACCCTTCATGCCCAGTTCCTCTCCATAATACAGAAAAGCACTTCCAGACATCAACAGATTCATTGCCTGCGCGATCTTTGTCTGTTTTTCACTGTCATCCCCAGAATAATAACCTGCGCCTCGTGCCATATCATGATTTGTGTAAAATGGTGCATCGATATAGCTGTCACTGTACTGGGAAAGATTATCCTGTAGATTTACCAACGCCTTTCCATAGGAAGATGCCGAACCATTTTTAAGCACGGAAGTGATCGTTCCGGTGCTGTCCGCAAAAGAAAAATCAAAACAGCTGTCAATACCACTCTCATAGTATTTTGCGTAGGTATTCTGATCCGTCCAGACCTCCGCCACGATATAGGCATCCTCTTTTTTCTCTTTTACCATGGAATGAAACCATGATAACACTTCCACATTTTTATCCACACTTCCGCTGTAATACTCTTTTGCCGCATCCAGGCGGAATCCGTCCACCCCCAGATCAAGCCAGAAGTCTACGATCTTGTCAAATTCATCACGGACTGCCTGACTGCCAAGGTTTAAATCCGGCATCTCGCTCCAGAACTGTGCCTCATAATACCAGTCTGTACCATCGAGCTTACTGTAACCGCCCTGCATTTCCTTAGAAAAATTATAGTAATCCACATAAGGACACTCCGACGCATCCGGCTCTGCTCCCTCCGGCAGGTTTTTCAGGTAATCTGCTGCCGTTTTAAACCATTCATGCTGGGAGGAAGTATGGTTCATGACAAGATCGATAATGACATTGATTCCCCTCTCATGGCATGCCGCGATCAGATTTTTAAAATCGTCCATCGTACCGTATTCCGGGTCAATATCACAGTAATCCGTCACATCATATTTATGGTAGGTTGTCGATGGCATGACCGGCATCAGCCAGATTCCGTTACATCCAAGATCCGTATCTGTTGCCGGATCACCGTCATTGATATAATCTAACTTTTCTGTCAGACCATTCAGATCCCCGATGCCGTCCCCGTCGCTGTCAAAAAAGCTGTACACAAACACCTCATACCAGGTACGGTAATTATCATCAATGATCTGTTCATCCCCGGTATTGACTTCCTGCATCAGAGAAAGGGCGGTCACTCCCCCCTCCTTCGTGTCAGCATCTGCATTTTCATCCTGCCTGGCAGAAGCTATGGCTTGATCCGCAGAACTTTCCGTCGCCATTCCATTCGAATTATCCACAGCATTCCCTGATGAAGCTGTCCCATTTCCACATCCCCCTGCGGAAACTATCAACATACCGGCTAAAACAGCCGCAATGATTCTCTTTTTCATCTCAGTCCTCATTTCTGCGCATATATGCCTGCGCTTTTTCAATTATGTTAAAGTCACAATAGTGCACCCAAGCTTCCTGATTGCACTATTTGACTTCAGCATCCTTCAACTACTCTTTCGCGCTCGAGCGGTGCTGTTTACAGCTAACTTCTGCTCCGCGAGATGCGCATCCTGCCCGGAGGGCTTTTAAATTCATAGGACGCAATTTCCTATGAATTTAAAAAGAGAGCAGAAACAAACCGTCCCTGCTCTCCCGGCAGACTCCCCATCTGCCCAATGACACACCAAAATGTGCCCTCATATTCCATTTGTATCCTGTGGATCAGCCCTTGACAGCTCCGGTCATACCTTCCACATAGAACTTCTGTGTCATTAAGAACAGAATTGCAATCGGAATTGATACCACAACTGCACCTGCAGCGAAACAGGTATACCAGCTGTCGATATACTCTTTCTCAAGCATCTTCCAAAGACCAATAGACACCGTATAATACTGTGCATCTGCACGGCAGATAACTTTACCAAAAATAAAGTCAACCCATGGTCCCATAAAGGATGTTAAAATCGTATATACGATGATCGGCTTACTGAGCGGTACAGTAATCTTTGTAAATACATTCCATCTTGTCGCTCCATCGATAATCGCTGCCTCATCCAGCGATTTTGAGATTGTATCAAAAAATCCCTTCGCAACATAAAATCCTGCACCGGAACCGGCGGAGAACACGATGATAAGTGCTACACGGATCATTGCACCATCTGCTAAATTAAGTGCTCTTAAAATATAGTACACAGCGATCATGGACATGAAAGATGGAAACAGACCAATGATCATCGCAATATTCATAAACGGTTTTCTCATCTTAAATCGCATTCTTGACATACTGTATGCCACTGAAAGTACAAAGATGGTAGAAATGATGCAGGTAAAAATTGCGATCACAAAGGTATTCATAAACATCTTCGGAAAGTTTAAAATACTGGTGTCTGTAAATAATTTGATGTAATTATTAAATGTATAGGTTTTCGGGAAAAATGTACTTACATAAGAACCTTTCTCTCCACGGAAACTTGTAAGGATTACCCAGAAAATCGGGAGAACCCAGATAAATGCCAGTATTGCCAGGAAAATGTGAACAATCACATTTATCACTGTTTTACGGATTTTTGCCGTATTGGGTGCACCACTTTTTTTCGCAGCCACTGCTGCTGTACTCGTATGTGTCCAGTTCATTACATGAATCCCTCCTCATCTTTATAGGATGCGGTATTGCGATATGTTACCAATGCTACGATCGCAAGTACAATAAATGTCATAATACCAATAACAGCACCTAAGTTATAATAGTTCTTATCAACCGTCAGCTTATACAGCCAGGTAACAAGAAGGTCTGTCTTTCCTGCCGTGGCATCCACCGGAGTAGGATTTCCACCTGACAGAAGGAAGATGACATTGAAGTTATTGATATTTCCCGTAAACTGTGTGATCAGGTACGGCGTCATAACGAATAACATGTAAGGCAATGTGATCTTAAAGAAAGTCTGTACAGCATTCGCTCCGTCGATCTTTGCTGCCTCATAAAGTTCACCCGGAATATTCTGTAAAATACCAGTTACCTGAAGTAACGTATACGGAATACCTACCCAGAGGTTAATAACAATAACCGTTACTCTTGCCCATGTTGCATTTGAAAAGAACGGTAATGCGGTATCGATCAGACCATATTTTAATAACAGCGTATTGACGATACCGGTCGGTTGTAACATGGTACGCATGATCAGCAGTGATACGAACTGCGGTACTGCGATGGAAAGTACAAAACAGAATCTCCAGAATGCCTTTCCTTTTGTCTCCTTACGGTTGATGATAATTGCTAAGATCATACCGAGGATATAGTTTAATGCGGTTGCTACAATGGCCCAGATCAGCGTCCATCCTAATACGGAATAGAACTGCTTGCCGATGCTGTCACCGAAGTTTAAAATCTTCTTGAAATTTGCCAGTCCCACCCAGTCAAATAATACCAGATGATCGTTGACCTTACTGTAGTTCGTGAACGCCATGGTAATGTTATAGATCAGTGGTAAGATCGTAAAAATTAAAATTCCCATAACCGGCGCTGCCAACAGTAATTTATATAAATTTTGATCTAACAAACTCTTGCAGTCTTCTTTAAAGTTGTTTAAGTGCTTTCCTGATTTTGCCAGCACTTCCGATTTATAAGAGCTCTTTACGGACTCTCTCCAGACAATGATAAACATTGCTGTAATATAAACTGTTGCCACTCCATACAACAGAATCAGTGATGACTGGTCACCTGCTGTATATTCATAAATACTCTTTTTTTCGTTCCATACTTTTTCCTGCTCTCTCCATCCAAGAGATGGCAGCATAGATAAATTATAAATTCCTGACTGAATCATGTACCAGATATATGCAGCTTCTACTGCCAGAAACATGATTCCCTTTCCAATTTGTTTATGTGCAATATTTCCTAAGCCCATAATTAACAGGGAAAGTTTTGTGATTATATTTCCTTTTGCCACCGCATTTGTAACCGTGTACGGTGTTGAAAATTCTTTATTTTTTCCTTTTTTCATTCCAGCCTTTTTCACGTTATGGGCCTCCTTTAAATCTCAATGTAGAAACATCCAGGATGCCCGTCCGGGCACCCTGGGATTTCTATCAGAAGAAATCTTTTTACTGTGCAATGTCTGTGTTCATTGTTGTATTCATATCTTCTGTTTTCTCTGCTGCGTTATCAGCTGTGATCTCACCAGCGACCAGTGCTTTACCCATGTTCTCAGCCGGTGACCAGTAGTTGCTCATTTCGCTTACTAATGGCTGCATGATAGATGTATCTGTCATAACTTTTGTAACTGCCGTAGCAATTTCATCATCTGAGATTGCAATGTTTGTATTTGTAGGAAGGATATTTCTCATATCATAATGATCTTTCTGGGCATCTTCACCTGCAAGGTAAGCCGCTAAAGCCATGGAAACCTGCATATTCTCTGTATTTGGATTAACGCCGATTGCTTTAGATCCTATGAAGGATTTCATCTGACCCTCTGTTCCTCCGATATTTACAGTAGGAAGAGCTGCAACACCCATGTTATCGCCAAGAGCTTCTTTTACAGATTCTGCATCCCATGTACCTGAGAAAATGGCATTAACGCTGCCATCACGTAAACCGGCAATACCTGCTCCGTCTGCATCATTAATGAAGTTTGGATTCTTGCAAAGGTCTACAAGATACTCAGTAACTGCTGCTGCCTTGTCACCACTAAAATCGACACCTGCTGCTGCATCAGTACCATCACCAAATAATGTACATCCGTTTGCTACATAGAAAGCCTGAATATACCAGGAGTTAGATAATGGGAAAGAAACTTTTCCTTTTTCTAACATGGTATCAAAGCTCTTAATATCATCATCTGAAAATACACTCTTATCATAGTACATGAACCATGTATTTGATGTAAACGGGAATGCCACTACTGCATCATTGTAAGTAACAGATGCTGTAATAGAATCAGAGTTTGTTGTAGTTACATAGTCAAGATAGCTTCCTCCAAGCTCTGCTAATGCATTTGCAGATACCAGATCCGGGATGTTATCGTTTGCTAACATATATACATCTGCGGAGTTTTCAACATCCTGTGTAACCGTTGCTTTTGCATCACCCTCTGCACATACACCATAATTGAAAGTGATATCCCAGTTTGGATGAGCTGCATTAAATGCATCACACTCTTTTGCAAGCCAGCCTGTGTCCTGATCTTCCTGTGGACTCCATACTGTAATTGTACCGGACCATGGCTCATCTTCAGAATCTGCGGCTGCTGCCTCAGTACCTGCTGTCTCCTCTGCTGCTGCATCACTTGTTGTGCTGTTGTCTGCTGCTGCATCGCTTCCAGCATTGTTTGCGGCTTTGTTTCCGCATCCTGCTGCCATGGTTGTCATCATAGCTGCTACCATTAATAATGACACTGCTTTCTTTTTCATTTTTTTCCTCTCCTTTTCTTTTTCCCAAAAAGTTTTCATGAACTTTGTTTTTATATAAAATGCAATCTGCACTTTATAACATAATTATCTGTGGTAAACCGACGCAAGCGTCCGGATCCATGCCCTTCGCTCCTCACTCAGTTCATCGGTTCCAATCCTCCATCTCCAGTTTCTCCCGACGGTGGATGGTGCATTCATCCGCGCTTCATTTCCAAGCTTCATCAGATCCTGCATCTGTATGATCACCACATCTGCAATGCTTGCATAGGCAGCCCGGATCAGCGCATCCGGTATTTCTTCTTTATATTTGATATTCAGATACTCGTACAGATAAGCAAGCTCATAATCTGTTTTGTCCCTGAAGTAACCAACAATTGTTTCATTGTCATGCGTTCCCGCATAAACGACAAGATTGCAGTCGGTGTAATTATGTGGAAGATGTTCGTTTGCCGTATCATCCCCAAATGCGAACATCAAAATCTTGATGCCCGGCCATCCGGTTCTTGCCATCAGCTTCTTCACACCCGGTATCGGACTCTTTCCTGCGATATCCTCAACGATGATGTGTGTATCTCCGATCACTTTTTCGATTGCATCCGTAAGTTTCTTTCCAGGTCCCCTACTCCACTTTCCACTTCTTCCATCTTCTGCCTTGTTCGGTACGACATAATACTTTACGATCGCTGCAAAATGATCAAGCCGTATTACATCAAACAGCTTTGCATGTTCTAACATGCGCGCCTGCCACCAGGCAAATCCATCTTCTTCCATCCGGCTCCAGTTGTATACCGGACTTCCCCACTTTTGTCCATTCTCTGAAAATGCATCCGGCGGAGAACCTGCAACTCCTTTTGGCATCCCATCCTCTTCCAATAAGAAAAGTTCCCGGTTTGCCCATACATCCACACTGTCTAATGCCACATAAAACGGAAGATCACCAATCAGCTGGATACCTCTGTTATTTGCATATTCTTTTAATTTTTTCCATTGTTTAAAAAATTCAAACTGGCAGAATTCATAGAACAATATGTCTGCATGTAACGTTGTTTCATACTCTTTTAATGCCTCAGGATCCCGGCTTCGAAGCGGTTCGTCCCACTTCTGCCATTCCTCATCACCAAAATGTTTCTTTAATGCAGTATAAAGTGCATAATCAGAAAGCCATCCGGCATTTTCTTCACAGAACCTTACAAAAGCTTCATTTTCGATATCGAATCGTGCGAACGCCATTTTCAAAACTTTAAAGCGGTTCTCATAAATCATCGCATAATCAATATCCGCTTCATCATTTCCCCAATGGAAACTTCGGATCTCTTCCACACTAAGCAGCTTCTCCTGCACAAGATCATCCAGATCGATCAGATATGGATTCCCGGCAAATGCGGAATATGACTGATATGGACTGTCTCCAAAACTGGTTGGACCGATCGGCAGCACCTGCCAGTAACGCTGTTTTAAATCCACCAGCAGATCTATAAACTGGAATGCCGCATCTCCTAATGTACCAATTCCGTATGAAGATGGTAAACTTGTGATCGCTAAGAGGATTCCTGCTCCCCTTGCCATTCTTTTTGCATCCAATGATCTTCCCCGGTCCTTCCTCTCGTTTTTTTCGCTTTTTTTCGTATCTGTGATAATTTTATTACTGGAAACGTTTTTTGTCAACGAATTTGCAACTTTTAACAGCGTTTTTGCCATATTTGCCGTTTTTGCTATATCGTTTTTGTTTATTTTTACAACGAAAGCGCTCAAAAGTTTCGAAAATTTTAGTATGTCTGCTTGTCAACTTTTTGTTTTCTTTATATAATATAAAAAAATCAACTGTTTTTACTAAGGAGAGGATCTTACCCATGGCAACAATCAAAGATATTGCAACAAGACTCGGTGTTTCCGTCAGTACCGTATCAAAAGGTTTAAATGGCGCGAGTGACATCAGCGAAGAATTACGTCAGATGGTGCTTGACACTGCAGTTGAAATGGGATACGCAACAAAAAAATCAAAGAAAAAAGAAAACCGCAAACTGGCGGTTTTTATCGAAAATATGGAATATGAAACGGAAGATCAGTTTGGCTACGATATCGTACTCGGTTTCAAACAGAATGCTTTCCGCCATAATTGGGATGTCACCGTTATTCCGGTCACACCTGCTTTTCAGCTTACAGAAAAATATGATACATACATGTTAAAGAACGGTTTCTGCGGTGCCTTTTTAGTCGGATTCGCCCTGCATGACGAATGGATGCAACAGCTTTCCCACACCACAATGCCGACTGTTCTCTTTGATAACTATATCGAAAAAAATCCGAACGTCTGCTACGTCGGCACCGATAACTATGAGGGCATCGACGCAGCCGTAGATCATCTTTATACGCTCGGCCACAAAAAAATTGCTTTCTTAAACGGTTCCCTGCACTCCATGGTATCCGAGCAGCGCCAGGAAGCATTTTATAACAGCATGAAAGCTCACGGACTGACTGTTGATGAGAAGCTGACCGCCTACGGCTATTATGTGGCAGACAGCGCAAAGTATCACGTCCCGACGTTTCTCGGCGCAGGTGCGACTGCGATCATCTGCGGCAACGATCTGATTGCTTCCGGTGTGATCGCTGAGTGTAAGCTGCGCGGTTTCCGTGTTCCGGAGGATATCAGCGTTGTCGGTTTTGATGACCTGCCGCTCTCTGCCTCCTTAGAGCCGCCGCTTACCACGGTTCGTCAGGAGCGCAATGAGCTTGGAAAATGCGCTTACGTCGTTTTAAATTCTCTGGTGCACCACATCCCGTTCTGCCGGACGCAGATCCGCGCCAGACTCATCGAGAGAGAGTCGACGGCACGCTGTCCGGCGGCGCCGGAGATCAAACCGCTGGCTTAAAACTGCCAACAGATTTATCAACACTACTCTGCGTTTCGGACCGCCTCGTATACGGGGCGGTTTTCTTTTGCCGGAAGGCAGATCAGCAGAAACATGGCGGTAAGTTCTATCGTCGCGAGCAGCAGAATTGCAAACCGGTAAGACATGATCTGTCCCATTGCTCCGGCTGCCATCTGGAATGCCACACTTCCGATCGCAAATACCATATTAAAAAATGCGTTGATACGCGCCCGCATATTTTCGGGCAGATAGCTCTGCACTGCTGTCTCACGGATGGTCGCACTTGAGATGCCAAGTGCCCCACAAAGGAAACGGTTACACAGCATCAGCGGATATGGCAGATATAAAAGTAAAATATCCATCAGTCCATAGACCGTATAGACAAATTTGGTAAACGCATAACGTTTTTTTACCGGTATTTCTTTTTTATACTGAAAAATGCCGCCAAATCCCCGCCCGATCATTTCCGCACTTTTTAAAAATCCAAGCATCGTAACCGTAAGCCACGGCACTGTCTGGTAAAACGCCTGTATCAGTACGGTATTTCCATCTGACACACCGCTTGTGATACTCATATAAGTATAGATGTTACGAATGCCCTTTTCTTTTTTCAGATAATGAAATCCTTCCCTGATATCCTGACAATACTGCTTCCAGGTATAATCGTCCTGTGCTTCTTCCTTTTCCTCATGAATCCGGCTCTCCACGATGACAGATACCATCGTGATACCGGCAACCAGATAAAAAATGTGTGCCATGGATATTTTTTCATACAAAAAGGTTGCCGCCGGGGACATTGCAATAATGACAAGCGGATAGATCGTATTGCTGACCGCATAACCCTTCTGCTCCATCCCATTCGGTATCAGATTTGGATACCATGCATCATATGCAAGACGGTAAAACACTGAGATTGTTCCCACTGCAAGGACAAATATCAGATACAACAGGTAATTGAATGCATGACCACTGATATAGAGTCCCATTACCGCATACAATACCGCCGTTACAATATCCAGTCCGACGATCCATTTTTTCTTTCCGCCTTTATCAATCAATGGAGCAACTAAAACAGAAAGGACAATGTCCGGCAAAACGCCACAGATCAGTACCAATGCTGATAAAAATGTAGATCCGGTCTCATCAAATACCAAAAGGCTGATCGGCAGGTTCATGGCTTCGCCACCTACGGCTGTTAAAATGGTTGCTATGGCGATACTGGTGAAATCTTTTGTCCAGAGTGTTTTTTGCTGGTGTGACATGTTTTTCCCTCATTTCATGTTTTGTAGTATAACGTAATGTTTATGATGTCCGGAGCAAATAGTGGATTCCAGACATCATATATCGATTGCTACAGTTATTATATATTCCACTTTAAACTAGATAAAGCGAATTGATTTGGGAAAATCGGCACAAAAAAAGCACGCTAAAACGTACTTTTTCTGGTCTTTGCGGAAATTTGTTCACTAAACTCCAGTGCCTTTTTATATTTTCGCTGCCTCGTATAGGCTTCTAAAATCACATTTTTATACTGATAGAGGAAACCAAACGACTTTTCTTTTATGAGTACCCTGATCAGTCGTTCGATCAGATCTAAATATGCCGGATCCGCCGTAAAGTCTTGCTTTTGTTCCATGCAAAGTTCCTCATACATCAGACGCTCTGCCATCTTACCCTTCATATCTTTCCGGGAAAGTAACTGTTTCATTATTGCAAGATAATGATCCGCCTCCCTGGTATTTCCAAGGAGAAGATGTAACCATGCCTTTTTATGACAGAGCAGGAAATCTTCTGACCGGACACGGTTTAAACAGTCGAGTGCTTCCTCATATCTTCCAACTGCAAGATAGGTCGCCCCCATATTATAATATAATCCCTGCTCGTATTCTTTCCACCATCCGGTATTCTGTAATAGTCTTCTGGTGCGCTCATAATAGACGGTCATCATCTCATCCATATCGACACATGCATATGCGCTTCCATTCATAAAATAATAATCCGCCAGTGCATATACATTTCCCTCTTCTAATGCCGCCGTCACAAAACGGTTCTCCATCCGGTGAATCGCGTCGTATTCTGCCTGTTCATAATAACCGGAAATCAGACAGCTCATGCCAAGCGTGTTCTGCAGTCCGTGCTGTACTTTCTGATACCACTCCATTTTCTCTGCCGGATCTTTTGTGAGTCTTGAACAGACCAGACTGTAATAGGCATACTGTTTTTCATCCATACAGTCTTCTAACTGCGCTAAAGTGCTGACATTCTCATTCAAAAAATTCTGTATGTCATTTCCATCCGCTTCCTTTTTCATCAAACTTTCGATAAAACTTTTATCTACTTCTTTCCACGCGCTCTCACTGTAATAAATTGCGGACACCAGTCTGATATCGATTGTAAGCGGTGACATCAAAAGCCTGTCCCATTTTCCGGCAAGTTTTTTCCATACCGTTTCATTTTCCAGCCCATATTGCAGATTGTAAAAAAATTCATCCATCTGTTTCCTGCTCTCAGTAAGAAACGCAGAATCTGTCTCATAATTGATTTCAAGTCTTGCAAAAAGCTGCTTTAAAATTGCCATATCCGGCTCCGCCGATCCACGCTCGATTTTACTTAAATACGAAACCACACAGATGCCATAGCAGACTTCTTTCTGCCCCTTTCCCTGTCTGATCCGCTCCGCGCGCAAAATCATCCCTGCCGGATTTTTTTCTTTTCTATTCATGCTTATTTTCCAAATTTTTGTCTCTGTGAACTATCTATCGTCTTTATAAAGCCCATTGGATTTTTCTGTTATAAAATTGCCTCTTAAATCGGCGCAAGCAGGTACTCACACAAAATCTGATATAATTTTTGCGGTTCAACCGGTTTTGCAATATGTGCATTCATGCCCGCTTCCTTGCATTTTCTCACATCTTCCAGCGTATCGTCTGCACTCAATGCTATGATCGGAATGATCTGCGCATCCGGCTTTGCAACCTTCCTTATCGCTCTCGCCGCAACAAAACCGTTCATGTTTGGCATCTGGATATCCATCAGTATCGCATCAAAATGATAGGGTTCTTCCGCTTTAAACTGCTCTAATGCCGCTTTTCCATCCTGCGCACTGATCACATTTACCGCCACATGCTCTAAGATACGCCTGCTGATCTCAACATCAAGTGGATGATCCTCCACAAGCAGAACCCTCTTTCCCCGCAGGATGTTCTGTATCTCCTCCGCGGAACGGTGTGCCACTTCGATCTCCGGCTGTATCTCCGCAATCTCAATCTCAAGATGGACTTTTATCTCCGTACCTTTCTGCGGCTCGCTTTTTACCGTGATCGTTCCGCCCATCAGATCAACGATGCTTCTCACGATCGCAAGTCCCAATCCGGCTCCGTTTCCCGGTTCACCCTGATTCACGCTCTCCTGCGTAAATGGCTGGAAGAGAATCTGCTGAAACTCTTCGCTCATTCCCATTCCGTTGTCGGACACCACATAGTCGGCACAAAATTGATTGTTGTGCGTGGCATAATTACAGATGCGGAATGTGACCTCCCCGCCCTCCGGTGTAAACTTCACCGCGTTGGAGAGCAGATTAAAAAATATCTGGAAAAACCGCACCGGATCAACCATCATATTAATGTTGATCTCCTCATGCGGCATATGAAATCGGATCCATTTGCGCTCACACATCGGCTCCATCATATTTTCCACTTCATTTAAAAATTCCGTAAACGAATACGGCTTGGGATGAAGATGGAACTTTCCGTTTTCGATCTTAGACATATCCACCAGATCATTCAAAAGTCCCATCAGAAATTCACTCGCGCCGCGTATCCGGTTTAAGCACTCTTCCATCCGCTCCGGATGTTCCGTCTCTTCAAGTCCTAACGCCGTTGCCCCCACGATCACGTTCATCGGTGTCTTGATCTCGTGACTGATGCGCGACAAAAACTCTGTTTTTACTTCTGCAACTTCCTCTTTCGCTGCATCCCTCTGCACCTGCATGCGCCGCAGACGCACCGTGTCAAACAAAAACAATCCCACAAGTGCCGCGATCAGTACTGCGATCAACATTGTCTGTTCCATAACAAAACCCCCAGTGGTTTCTACTCTTCATAAATGACTGCCTGTTTTCCGGCAATCTTATAAGGATAATTTTACCATAGGGGTTTGGTGGGGTGCAACTGGATTAGGTGGAGAAATCACTTTAACTTTCTGTTGCAGATACACTTGTCAAATGTTTGAAATATGATTTATTTTCATTCTTTTCCAAGCACTCCCAGCACTTTGTGCAGCAGCCGGTACAACTCATCAGCATCTTCTTTCTCCAGACACACGCAGCAGCCCATTTTTTTTGGCACCAGAACGGCATCCTCTTTCAGCTTTTCGCCGAGTTCTGTGATCGTCACATTTAACACACGCTCATCCTCACTGTCCCTTGCGCGTACAAGATAGCCTTTCTGCTCAAGCTTTTTTAGGACAGGCGTGAGTGTGCCAGAATCCAGATATAAAAGTGCTCCCATATCTTTCACGCTGATCTGTCTGCGTTCCCAGAGCACCATCATCGCGATATACTGCGTGTATGTCAGGTCAAGCTCATCTAAAAAAGGCTTGTACTTGCGCACGATCTCTTTGGAACAGGCGTAAAGTGGAAAACACAACTGGTTTTCCAGTTTTAATGCATCATATTTATCTGGCATGATAATCCTCATTTCTACCGGTACACCATTCTGCAATCCAGATTATTCCCAGACGATGTACCAGTTCACAGTCAGCTCTTTCTAATTCAGATGTTCCTCGATAAAGCTGCGCATTGCGTCTTTCGGCTGGAATCCAACCGTTCTTGCCACTTCCACGCCATCTTTTAACACGATGACTGCCGGGATGCTGACAATGCGGTACTCCTGTGCAAGTCCCATGTTTTCATCGGAATCTGCGTTGTAAAACTCTGCCTTGCCGGAGAGTTCCTCGGATAATTCTTCCATCACCGGTGCTAACATCTGGCACGGTCCGCACCATACTGCGGAAAAATCAACAACTGCTACTCCTTTTTTTGCCTCATTTAAATCGTTATTTGTAATTTTCTTTACCATAATATTTTCCTTTCCTGCGCAGTTCTTTGCGCATGACACACTGTTTTTTGTGATATATTTGCTGTAAAATACGTTCCGGTTTTAGTCCCACACATTTCTGTTCATGCGGGCTGCCTCTTTACTGCTTCCCGGCTTCGTGTTTTTTCGCATCCAGATAAGCCACTGCGGATAATGCCGCAACATTGCCCTGTCCGGCTGCTTTGATATACTGATACGGTGTTCCCGTAATATCTCCACAGGCGAAAAGTCCCGGAATATTTGTCTCCATCGACAGATTGACCTTTACATGATTTCCGTCTAATTCCAGACCCGGCACAAGCTGTTTCGGGGATACGGCATCCCGCAGTACAAAAACGCCATCCACAAGGTACTCCCCCTGCTCTGTGCGAAGTCCCTCAACTTTCTTTTCACCAAAGATCTCCTTCGGACGTTCTTTTATGACCATTACCTGCTCTGATACGCCAGGTACATCCTGATACATTGGAAAATAAAGTACCTCTGCTGCCACTTCCGCAAGAAAGTCCGCTTCGTGTTCCGCGTCTTTTCCGTAACCGATGACGGCAACCTTCTTTCCTTTATAAAAGCATGCATCACAGGTCGCACAGTAGCTGACACCCCGTCCTAACATCTCTTCCTCGCCCGGAAGTGTTTTGCCTGAGACAACGCCGCACGCTAAGATCACACTCTTTGCCTCAAGCACTTCCTCGCCTGCCTGGATTGCAAAATAGTCGCCCATCGCATAGACTGTGCCGATCCGGCTGTCCGTAATATCGATCTCCATCATGGCAAGCTGCTTTTCAAACGCCTTCGCCATATCCGCTCCGGTCACCGCCGGGAGTCCCGGATAGTTCATGATCTGATGCGCCTTGCTGACCTTGTCGCTCATCTGCTTTTTCCCGATCAGCAAAATATTTTTATTTCTTACCTTTGCCGTCAACGCAGCAGAAACACCGCCAGGTCCGGTTCCAATAATTGCTATATCTGCTCTCTCCATTTTTCTCTCCATCTCAAAATCATTGCCTTAAATTTAATTGTGTACAACCTTTATGTTTTTTATCATACAGGAAGATACCATCACTTGTCAAGTAAAAAAGAACCGTGAGATTATTTTCCCACAGTTCTCTTTTCCTATGCGTTATTTTATTTTGACGTAAACTTGTATACCTTTGACCTTGTTACCCACGTATCTTTCTCTGTCAGATAATTTTTTGAATCCATCAGACAGTATTTCGTGCCCTTTTTCAGTTTCAGATTTTTTTATACGCTCACACTTCTCCCTCTTTCAATATCTTTTTAATGTTGAGGAAAAATAATGTCGCTGCAACTGTCACCGAAATAAAATCCGAAACCGGCTCTGCTAAAAAAACGGCAAATACTTTATCTGCAAAGAAATGCGGCAGGATATAAATCAGCGGGATCAGCAGGATAATCTTTCGCAGACACGCAATAAACAATGAGATTTTTGCCTGTCCGAGTGCCATGAATACCTGCTGCACCGCAAGCTGGATCCCGAATACTCCGGTCGCTGCCATATAGATGCGCAGTGCCCATTTTGTCATTTCAAATAATTCCTGTGAACTGCTGTTGAACAGATGCACAAAAAATCCAGGTGCGATTTCCACCGCCAGACAGAAGATCATCGTGTATGTAAAACTGCAGATCATAAGCAGACGATATGCCTTTTTCACACGATCCATCTTTTTTGCTCCATAATTAAAACTCATGATCGGCTGCGCTCCCTGTGCAATTCCCTGCACCGGCATAAACTGAAGCTGCATAATACTGCTTAAGATCGTCATGGCTCCGACCGCCACATCACCGCCGTAGCGTGATAAAGATGCGTTAAATGCAATATTGATTGCGCTCTCCGTCGCATTCATGATAAAAGGCGATACACCAAGTGCACATACCGGCAAAAGTACGGAGGCTTTCGGCTTAAAATACTTTGTCTTTATTTTCAGCTTTGTCTGTTTTCCCGTCAGAAAAAGGATGACCCATACCGCTGAAATTGCCTGTGAGATCACCGTTGCAAGCGCGGCTCCCTGCACACCCATGCCAAATACGAAAATAAAGACCGGATCTAAAATGATATTGCAGACTGCCCCGATCAGAACCGTTTTCATACCGACTTTGGAAAATCCCTGTGTATTGATAAAGGAATTTAATCCCATCGTAAGCATGACAAACAAAGTCCCTTTTCCGTAAATGTTCAGATAAGAAAGTGCATACGGCAGCGTATTGTCACTTGCACCAAACAGCATCAGAAGCGGCTCCGCTGCAAACTGCAGTACCACAACTAAAATCAATGCGATCACGATCAATGCCATGGTACAGTTGCCGAGTATCTCCTCCGCCTCATCATTTTTGCCTTTTCCCATGAAAATAGCAACACGCGGCGCCCCGCCATACCCGATCAGACCGGAAAATGCCGTGACAATCATCAGAATCGGGAAGCAGAGTCCAAGACCGGTCAGTGCCACGCCCCCGTTTTCCGGGATATGACCGATATAAATACGATCCACCAGATTGTAAAGAAGATTGACGAGCTGTGCGATCACAGATGGTACCGCCAAGGTCAGCAAAAGTCTGCCGACGCTTCCCTCGCCGAGATTAATTTCATTTTTTGACTGTTTCATTTATATCCTCTTTTCCTGAACTTATTTTTAACCATGTAGCTATAAAAAACTGCTTCCAGTTTCTCTGTTTATAAATCATGTGTTGCAGCAAATTTTTCCAGAATCTTTTTCTGCTTATAATGATAATAAATGATCATCCCCACCGCGCTGACCAGCCATGTAATTGGGTAACATGCCACGATCTGTGAGAGTGTGCCATCCGGTACGATCCAGGTGACCCATACGACACGCAGCACACAGATACCGATCATCGTCATTGCCGTCGTCACGATCACATGCCCCTGCGCGCGCAGTGCGCCGGAATATACTTCGATAAACACAAACAGAAAATAGGTCGGCGATATGATCTGCATCATGCTAAGACCAATTTCCACTACATTCGCATCTGTGGTAAATATGCCAAATAAAAATCTTCCCGCCGACATTAAGATCACACTCAGAAGAATCGCAGTTACAAGTGCCATGCCAAGACATTCCCTTGTTCCTTTGCGGACGCGGTCCATTTTTCCGGCACCAAAATTCTGACCAACGAACGTGGTCGCAGCGATTCCAAACGCACTGTTGATCATCCAGAAAAGGCTGTCTATTTTGCCAAATGCAGCCCATGCCGCCATTGTGTCAACGCCAAATCCGTTTAACGCAGCCTGCACGATCACGTTTGAAATACTGTACATGCTCGACTCGATACCGGTCGGCAGTCCGATGGCGAGCATATTTTTCAGCACACTTTTATGGATCCTGATTTCGCGTGGAATTAACTTTAAGCCGGCAGTATGATACATTAATGCCACACTGACGAGCACAGCGCTGATCCCCTGCGCGATCAGTGTTGCCACTGCCACGCCAAGGACTCCCATTTTAAATCCAAGCACCAGCACCAGATCCAGAATAATATTGACGATGCAGCAGATGATCAGAAAATAAAGCGGACGTTTCGAATCGCCGATTGCCCGTAAGATTGCCGCTCCCATATTGTAAACAAAAATAAATAAGAGTCCCGCAAAATAAATCCGCACATAAAGTGTCGAGTCAGGCAGCAGATTTTCCGGCGTATTCATCCATTTTAAAACCATACGTGTCATAACAACACCGATCACTCCGGCAATGATACCGCCTGTGATTGCAAATGCATATGCCGTGTGCAGTGCCTTATGCAGCTGTTCCTCATTTTTTGCCCCAAAATGCTGGGAGATCATAACTGTTGCGCCGGCAGATAATCCGGTAAAAAATCCGACCACCAGATTGATGATCTGACCGGACGAACCGCTGACGCAGGATAGTGCCTCTTTTCCGACAAACCGCCCGACGATCACCGCGTCCACCGTATTGTAAAGCTGCTGGAAAAATGTACCCAGCAAAATGGGCCAAAACAGCATCAGAAGCTGGTGCAAGATAGGCCCCTCCAGAATGGAGTTCACGCCAAGATGTTCCTGTCTCATTCTCCGCTTCCTTTCATATACAGCCACACACCGGGCGCGCCGCAGCACGCCCGGTGTCTTTCTTTTTCTCATCATATCACTCATCCCGGCTGTTTGTCGAGGGGGCGGCGCAAAAACTTTTTGGCAGCGGGGTTTCTTTTTCTTTTTTCAAACAATAGGGAAAGGTAAAATTTGAAAATATGCAGATATAACAAAAATATAGAATGAAACTTGTACAATATTTAACTTGTATTATAACGTTATATTATGATAATATGAGGCTAGAAATTTTAATTCAGGGAAAGGTGTGGATCATGAACATGACAGAGCGTCAGAAATGTCTGGTACTTCTCTCGAAGAATGTGTTCACCGCTGCGGGGCAGGCCCCGTTTGACGGCTTTGTTGCAGTAGAAGGCAACAAAATTGCGGCTGTGGGCCCGCGTGCACAGGCAGACGAATGGGTGAACAAGGCAACCCAGGTGCTGGAACTGGGAGACCGCGTGATAACACCGGGCTTTGTAGACGTACATACGTTTTTCACCGGCTGGGCACTTTTAAGCCTTGGCGCCGATTTTTCCAATGTAAAGACAGATGTGCAGGGCGTTGCCGCGCTGAAAGAGTATGAGAAGACGGCCCCTGCGGGCACAGCTCTGTTCGGCCACAACTGGCAGCCGGATACTTTTGAGGTGACTGATGAAGCCCTGCTGGATAACACCTGGCCCGATAAACCCGTGGTGGTGTTCACGGCCGACCGCGGAAACTGCTGGATGAACCAGGCAGCCAAAACACGCTATGGCTTCGGCCCGGAAAAGTGCTATGCGGAAATGACTTGGAAGATGATTCGCGAATATCTGCAGCTGCCCGGCATGAAGGAAAAATATAAGGAATATATGCAGATGCTGAACGAGCGCGGTGTCACCACCATCAAAGAGATGACGTTCGACACCTATTATGGCTTTGCCGGTAAAATGGAAGAGCTGGAAAAGGAAGACGCTTTGACGGTGCGCGTGTCCATGATGAGCCAGCCCGTGGGCGAGGGCATCAACATCGAGCACGGCAAGTACACCACCTGCGACCATACGGACCACCCCCACTTCTACCTGGCGATGACCAAGGCGAAGGTCATACCCGGCAAGAAGGTGATCACCGGCCCGGCCTACCTGGTGATGGAGGACGTGCCGATCTACTTCCTCGGCATCCCCGAGGGCTTCTTCCCGATCAACATGGGCCCCAAGTCGGGCCTGCTGATGCCCACCTACGGCGAGGAGTACTCCAAAGGTTTCTTCCTGCGCGACCTGGGCTATTACTTCACCCTGGGCGAATACGCCGACCTGGCGGTGCGCGGCGGCATCTACACGCTGGGATCGTGGGAGGCTTCGGCCGCCTCGCGCTACATCAAGCGCTACAAGTACAGCGGCAGTTTCAACATGCAGTATTCGAATGTCAAGACGGGCGAAAAGGGCGAGGACGACTATATCAAGCAGAGCAACTTCCGCATCCAGTGGACCCACTCGCAGGACCCCAAGGCCAACCCGGGTTCGACCTTCTCGGCCTCGGTGAACTTCGCCACGAGCGGTTACAGCCGCTATTCGGCCACGAACCTCAACGACATCCTCTCGACGCAGACCAACTCGACGGTCTCCTACTCGAAGAACTGGGCCGGAACGCCCTTCTCGCTGTCGGCGAACATGGCCATCTCGCAGAACTCGCAGAACAAGACCATCTCCATCACGCTCCCCACGATGGTCTTCAACGTCTCGCGCTTCTACCCCTTCAAACGCAAGGAGAAGCAGGGCAAGGACCGCTGGTACGAGAAGATCTCGATGCAGTACACGGGTAAGATGACCAACTCGGTGACCACCACCGAATCGGAGGTCTTCTCCAAGGAGACACTCGAAAACATGAAGAACGGCATCGAGCACTCGATTCCGATTTCGGCGTCGTTCAACCTGTTCAACTACATCAACCTCTCGCCGTCGGTCAACTACAATGAGAAGTGGTATTTCAAGAAGGTCGAGTTCGAGTGGAACCCCGTCACCAACCAGACCGACACGCTGCCGACGAACTACGGTTTCTACCGCCTCTACAACTACAACTTCAGCGTTTCGGCCTCCACGACGGTCTACGGCATGTACGACTTCACGAAGAAGAGCCGCGACCGCAAGATCCAGGCGATCCGCCACACGCTGACCCCCTCGATCGGCTTCTCCTACGCCCCGGACTTCAGCGACCCCAAATACGGCTATTACAAGACCCGCCAGACCGACTCCACGGGCCGCTTCACGACCTATTCGCCCTATGCCGTCAACGCCTACGGCGTCCCCTCGTCGGGCCGTTCGATGTCGATGAACTTCTCGCTGTCGCAGAACCTCGAAATGAAGGTCCTCTCGAAACGCGACACCTCGGGCGTGAAGAAGATCAAGCTGATCGACGAACTGCGCATCAGCGGTTCGTACAACTTCCTGGCCGACTCGATGGGACTTTCGAACATCCCGGTCTCGTTCCGTACGACGCTGTTCAACAATTTCGGCATCAACCTCTCGCTGACGCTCGACCCCTACCGCGTCTCGCCCGAGGGCAAGCGTTACAACAAGCTCTTCTTCCCGGGCCGCGTCGTCTCGACGGGCTGGTCGTTCGGCTATACGTTCAAATCGCGCAACGACCGGAGCGAAACGGCCATCAACGACATCACGTCGATACCTCCGGAGTACCAGAACCCGTTCTACGACCCTTACGGGCAGATGGACCCCGTGCTGCGAAGACAGTACATGGCGCAAAGCTACTACGACTTCTCGCTGCCGTGGAACTTCGGATTCAACTACGCGGTCAACTACTCGATCTCGTACACCAACAACGGCACGACGGGCTACCGGAAGAACGTCACCCAAACCATCGGCTTCAACGGTTCGCTGAACGTCACCCCCAAGACGGGCATCACCTTCCAGGGCGGCTACGACATCAAGGCCAACAAACTGACCACCTCGTCGGTCTCGATCACGCGCGACCTCCACTGCTGGCAGATGTCCTTTTCATGGATTCCGTTCGGCTACCACCGTTCGTGGAGTTTCAACATCGGCGTCAAGGCCGCATCGCTCTCCGACCTGAAATACGACAAATCGCAGTCGATGTACGACAATATGTATTGACGCATACCTGCCCGACCGAAACCTTATACATACAGGACTTTCCATCTGTAACGGCAAAACGCCGAAACAGCTATTTCCGCGTCACCGGCGCCGGCGCGCGGTCGATGTAATTGGGATAGCGGAACTGCGGCATCCCGAGGGCCATCACCGCGCAGATGCGGCGGTCGCCCAGTCCCAGCATCGCGGCCAGCTTCGCCTTCCTGTCCTGCCGGACGGCCGTCAGCACGAACCCCATGTATATCTGGCTCACGCCCAGCGCCTCGGCCATCAGTGAAGCGTTTTCATACGCCAGGTTCCCGTCCTCCGCACCGAACCGGCTTTCCCTGGGCGCATGGATGAACAGCACCGCCGTCGCGCCCCGCAGCACGCGGTCGCGGCCCTCGGCATATTCGCGCCGCAGGCGTTTGAACACCGGCACATAGCGATAAACGCCCGGCACGAGGCGGCTCAGCCACGGCCGCACGAGCGGATGCAGCAGCCGCTTTTCGAGTGTGCCGAAAATCCCGAGCGTATATTCCGTGACAGCGCGCAGCTGCGCCGCGTCGGTCACCAGCGTATACCCCAGCTGGCGGGCATTGCTCGCCGTCGGGGCGCGGTCCGCCGCCGCAACGATGCGGTCCAGCAGCTCCTGCGGCACGGGGCGCGCCGAAAGTGCGCGGTTCGACCGCCGCACGGCCAGCAGCAGTTCCACCTGCTCGGGCGTGGGCATCGCACCGTAATCCACCGCATGCACCCGCTCGGCCGGAAACTCCGCATGGTTCACCGACCCCGTGGGACAGGCGGCCACACAATGTCCGCAAAGGATGCAGTTTTCGGGTTTATGCAGCGTCACGTCGCCCCCGGCTTTTTCCTGCACGAAAATCTGCGAAGGGCACACCTTCACGCAGCGGCCGCAGCGGATGCAGCTCGCATCATTCACACCGATCGTATCCATAATTTTCGTATCTTTAATGTCGTAACGGCACCTCTATAAAATAAAACGCCCGCCATGCATCCGGTCATCATCCGCCCCTCCGGCGCACTGTCCGCCAGCGAATACCCCGAAGCGGGCGCTCCCCACGTCGAAATGTTCCTGCGCGGATAAAAAAATCCGGCGGCAAGGTTCTCCCCGCCGCCGGACCGTCAGTCATCAATGTTTCACGCCCTCCATTTCGGCCGGGTTGTGCCTGTATTTGAAAACCACGGCGAAAACCACGGCCACCACGAGCGCGTACCCTGCGAAGATGAACCAAGAATCAGGCCACCCGTATGCGTCCACGACGGCGCCCGCGGCATACGAGCCGAAGAAGGCGCCGAAACCGTTGGTCATAATCATAAAGACGCCCTGCGCCGAGGAGCGGATCTCGCGGCTGGTCTCCTTTTCGACGAAGAGCGAGCCGGAGATGTTGAAGAAGTCGAACGCCACGCCGTAGACGATCATCGAAAGCACGAGGAACGCCGCACCCGATCCCGGATCGCCGATGCCGAAGAACCCGAAGCGCAGCACCCAGGCCAGCATCGAAATCAGCATCACTTTCTTAATGCCGAAACGCCGGAGGAAGAAAGGAATCAGCAGAATGCAGAGCGTTTCGGACATCTGCGACAGCGAGAGCAGGATCACCGAGTGCTTCACGATGGCCGAATCGGCATACTGCGGCATCGAGCCGAAATTCTGAATGTAGCTGTCGCCGAAGGCGTTGGTGATCTGCAAAGCGGCGCCCAGCAGCATCGAGAAGACGAAGAAAATGGCCATCCGCTTCTCCTTGAAGAGCGCGAAGGCCCGCAAGCCCAGCGTATCGACCCACGACTGCTTCTGCGCGCTGCGCTCGACGGGACACCCCGGCAGCGAGAACGAGTAGGCCGCCAGTACGAACGACAGCAGGGCCGAAACGTAGAGCTGCCACTCGGTGAGCTTGATCTGCACGCCCCCGATGTGCGTCAGGTCAACGAACCACATGGCGGCGATGAATCCCACGGTTCCCCATACGCGGATGGGCGGGAAATGCTTCACGGTATCGAGCCGGGCCAGATCGAGGGCATTGTAGGCCACGGAGTTCGACAGGGCGATGGTCGGCATGTAGAACATCACGCTCAGCAGCATGCAGCTGTACAGCGGGGCGTAAGCCGTCTGCGAGGCCGCGGCGATGAGAAACGCGCCGCTGATGAAATGGCAGATGCCCAGCAGTTTCTGCGCCGGAATCCAGCGATCGGCGATAATCCCCATCACGGCGGGCATGAACAGCGAGGCGATTCCCATCGTCGCGAAGAAGCTGCCGATCTGCAATCCCGAGAAGTCGAGTCCGCCTCCCAGGTAGGCGCCCAGCGAGATAAGCCACGAACCCCAGATCGCATACTGAAGGAAGTTCATGGCGATAAGCCGAAATTTAATTCCCATAATTTTCTGATTTTGTGTAAATTTTAAGTTTCAAGCGGTTTTTTCTGCGTAGATTAAAACAAATGTACGAAATTTTTTCCGGATTTTTCTTTGCATTTGCAAAATAAAGTTCTACTTTTGCATCACCAAAATCTATTGAGCTATGGTGTAACGGTAACACAACAGATTCTGGTCCTGTTATTCCAGGTTCGAATCCTGGTAGCTCAACGAAGCCCTGCATTCCCCGAATGCGGGGCTTTTCCGTCTCTTGCCGGCGCGCTTCTCCCCGTTCCGAACGGGCCGCAGAATCCGCGGTTCCCCTCCGGACATTCCTTTCAAACGAAAAGCCACGCCGAACGGCCCTCTCCCCAAATCGAAACACGAAAAGCAGCAAAAATGTTAAAAAACGATTATTTTTTATGCATCCTATTTGCCCGATAACATTTTTTTAGTTACATTTGCTTTCGGGAATGAATCTTTTCGAAACTCATTTCCGATAAAAAAACGATCAAAATTAGAGCCGTGAATTTACTTTACCGCCGATTGTTCGATCACCGCCGTCCGGTTACGGCACGAGCCTGCTCGTGCCGCAGGGAACTTATAAATTTCCCCCCCCTCGCCGCGCCGAATACCCGGAGTTAAGTAAACCGTCACCGCCCGCGATTGACGCGTGCATATTGCCGTATATGGCAATATGCACGCGTTTTTCATTGTGTCCGACCGTCAGCCGACAACTTTTCACCCAACCATAAAACACGAAACTATGACCCTAAATCTACGAGAATCCCTGAACTTCATCCTGAAGCCGGCGCTGTTGCTGGCGGGGTGTCTCTGCATGGCGTGCAGCAGCGGAGACAAACATGTCGACGATCCCGACGGACCCGACAATCCGGGCGGCGGCGATGAATACGAGGACATACAGGTAGTGAACGGTAAAGTCCGTTTCTATCTCCGCGAGGCGGAAAATTCCGTCCGCAAGGCCATGGGAACCGGCGAACGGGCATGGAGCAAATCGCTCGTCTCGGTCAACGGAAAATCCTATGCCGTCGAAAGCGATGAAAACGGCCGCTACTACGTCGAGGCGAGCGCTTCGAGCTCCGGGACCTACAACGCCATCCTGACCAATTCAGGCTCCTCCGGCTGGTACGGCTCTTCGGCCTATGCCGACGTGAAACTGCCCTACTCGCAGTTCTGGGCCGCCACGGCGGCATCGCTGCAATCGTATCCCATGTACGGCTCCTACACCAAGGAGAACGGCAACAAGCTGGTGTTCGACGACGCCTTCGCCGTGCTGGACCTGGCCCTGACCGGGTCGGCCAAAATCGCCTCGGTGAAGGTCGAGAACCTCGCTGAAAGCCCCCTGGCAGGCTATGCGAATTTCCTGCCCTCGCGCGGCTACCTCTCAATCACCGGCGGTGTCGGTTTCGCCGTGCTGAACTGCACCGACAACGGCAAATGCGTCTCGCTGGAGAGCGGCACGCCGAAACATTTCTACGTGATGCTGGCTCCGGGCGACTATCCGTCGGGCCTGAAAATCACCATTTCCGATTCGGAGCACCGCGCCATGGAGCACACGCTGACGACTGCGCAGCTGACGGCGGGGAAGGCCACGTCCGTAACGCTGAAATACGCCCCCGACGCCGACCTGGTGTTTTACGAGAGTTTCGACAATTTCGTCTGGGGCGGCAACATCATGGGCGGCCAGGAGTCGACGGGATACGCTCCGACGGCCGAAGCCGTCACCCCCGGTACGGGAACCGGACGCGACGGCTATGCGGACTCCTTCGAGAAGGTCGCCTACAACAACCCCGGCTCGGCGTTCATCCAGTCGAACACGTGGGACGAGATCAGCGGCAAAACGGTCGGCACGTCCCACCTGATGTCCGATTCGTACGTCGCGAGCCGCAATATCGCCGACTATACCTATATGTTCCGCTGCCAGGAATACCAGGGCTATCTGGCTTGCGGCACAGGTAACACGGGGCGGGGCATTTTCCAGACCGCAGCCCTGAAATCCATCGACGGCATACGTTCCGTGAAGGTTTCGTTCGATTTCTGCTACCAGTACGGATCGACGGACCTCCTGCTGTTCCAGGTGGTGAACGGCGGCATGATCGCGTCGGCCTCCGTCGACGGCAAGAGCATCGCCCTGACGGCCGACAATTCGGGCTACACGAGCGCCTCGGGGAGATACATCGTCGAAAAGAGCCACGTAACGCTCCCGTCGAGCGAAGCGGCCGTCAAGAAGTGGCACAACGTGGAGGTCGTCGTAAACAACGCGACCGACGGCACGATGCTCTACTGGGCCGGCAACGACGTGAGCAGCGGCGTGCACGGCTTCTACGTGGACAATATCGAGGTCCGTGCGCTCGGCGAGATGGGCCGCGGCTCCGACAACCTGCGCGTGCTCTACTGGAACATCCAGAACGGCATGTGGTCCGACCAGGCGAACAATTACAACAACTTCGTCGCGTGGGTGAAGAAATACGATCCCGACATCTGCGTATGGTGCGAATCGGCCACCATCTACAAGGACAATACGAATTCGGCGCAAGCCTCCTCCGCCCGGTTCCTGCCCGACGGCTGGGCGGCACTGGCGGCCCGTTACGGCCACGCCTACACGGCCGTCGGCGGCTGGCGCGACAACTATCCGCAGACCATCACGTCGAAATATCCGATCGAGACGCTGCTGAAAATAACCGATTCGGACCAGGCGGGCAAGCCCGTGTCCCACGGCGCCGCCATTCAGCGGGTTACCGTGAAGGGCCGGACGATAAACATCGTGACGCTCCACACGTGGCCGCAGGCCTATGGATTCGGAGTCGGCTCGGCCGATCAGGCGGCGAGCGCCGCCAACAAGGAGGGCGACAAGTACCGCGAATTCGAGATCAAGTACATCTGCGCGCAGACCGTCAACAATCCCGCGTACGCCTCCTGTCAGGATTGGCTGATGATGGGCGACTTCAACTCGCGGTCGCGCGCCGACAACTGGTACTACGGCTATCCCGAGAACGACACCCGGCTGCTGGTCCACAACCACATTCTGGACCATACCGACCTCAAGGACATCATCGCCGAGCGCTACCCGGGAAGCTTCATATCGTCGACTTACGGCAACGCCCGTATCGACTACATGTATGCGTCGCCCTCGATGTACGCCCGCATAGTGAACGCACTGACCGTCATGGACAAGTGGACCACGGCGACCCAAAGCCCCTACGTGTCCAACTTCTACGACCCGTCGGACCACCGCCCGATCCTGGCGGACTTCGAGCTGAAACAGTAGACCTCCCGTCGATCAACCGACCCCAAATAAATAAAACCCAATCTTAACCTTTTTACCAATTATGAGAAAAACATTCCTGACGAAGGGTTTCGTCCGTTTTTCACGCGGATTGGCCGGAGCCGCATTAATCGCGGCGGCAATCGGCATCACGTCGTGTGAAACGCATTCGAACTCCGATCGTAACGAATCGATCAAGGTCTACGCGGACCCGATCGCAAAAGAGCCTATCGACGCCGGCATCGTCGGCGTGAAAGGCGGTCTCGCCAAACTCTACGTGGACGCCAACATCGACTTTGTCGCAACGTGGGAAGACGACGCAGCGACGCCGTGGGCCAAGGTGGTGGATTACTCTTCGACAGATCCCCAGACGGGGCTTCGCGTGATAACCCTGAAGGCCAACCGGCGCAGCACGACGTCGAGCTACTACACGCGGCGCACGGGCATGCTGATTCTGGCAGCCTCCGACGGCGAACTGAACTACAACCGGATAATCCCCATCCACCAAGGCTCCACGGCCCGCGTGAGCAATGATTTCGCGACCCTGAAGTACGGCAAGACCGACCCGCGCTTCACCGACGGCGAAACCCCGATCGACAACTGGACCACGGCCCAGAAAAACCTCGGGTTCACGTCCACGACGATCGAAGGGGAGGAGGTCGCCCACTGCTACGGCAAGAACGGCTACCTGAAACTGGGCGACGACAAGGGCCACGGAGCCGACCTGATTTCGCCCTACACCAACACGCTCCGCAGCGACTCGCTGCTGATGGTTTCGTTCCGCGCCGTGGCCTTCACCGATTACATGACCGGCGCCCGGGACGACAACAAGATCACGGTCGAGGTGCTCGGCGGGGGCGTCATCCGTGATTTCGCCCAATCCGAGAAGACCACGATCGACCTCGAAGCCGGCTATTACGACATTTCGAGCGAGGAGTTCCCCGAAGACATGTGGGAGGGTCACGATTTCCTCGTCTTCGTCGCCGGCACGAAAGCCAACCCGATTACGGCCAACACGCGGGTCCGCATCATCTGCGGCTCCCTCACGCAGAACTCCGCCGTCAACAACCGCATTTACCTCGACAATTTCTACATCCGCCGTCTGCAGAAGGTCGAAGAGGACTACTTTGCCGAAAACAACGGCAGCGGTAAGGACATCATCCTGGGAGCGCCTTTCGACGAGGAGGAACAAGAGTAAAAAAGAGGAACAAGTCGTTTCAACAAAAAAAAGCCTAAAATGAATAAAATTCTTCACTCAATAAGAGCATCCGTCCGAGTGATGTCGCTGGTGGCGGTACTGATACTGCTCGCGGCGCACACGGCGCCGGCAACGGCTCAACAAAAGGCCCAGACTGTCAGCGGAACCGTCCTCGACCCGGACGGCAACCCGCTGATCGGCGCCACGGTCGTGGTCGTCAAAGGCACGCAGGGCGCAGTCACCGATGTCAAAGGCAAATTCACCATCAAGGCCAAGCCTTCGGACAGCCTCCAGATTTCGTACCTGGGTTACAAGACCGAGACCCTGAACGTGGGTTCGCGGACGAACTTCACCGTCAGGATGGAGAAGGACTCCTCCACCGACATCGACGAAATCGTGGTCATCGGTTACGGCCAGGTCGCCAAAAAGGACCTGACCGGTTCGGTCGCGACGGTCAAGATGAACGACATCAAGGACGTACCGGTTCTTTCGGTCGACAACGCCCTTCAGGGACGTATCGCCGGAGCCGACTTCATGTCGACCACCGGTGAGCCGGGCGCCACGACCACCATCCGCATCCGCGGCACGCGCTCGATCAACGCGTCGAACGAGCCGCTGATCGTCGTCGACGGCGTGATGGACGCCATCCACGACCTGAACGACATCAACTCCGACGACATCGCGGGCATATCCGTCCTCAAGGACGCCTCCTCGACGGCGATCTACGGTTCGCGCGGCGCAAACGGCGTCATCCTCATCACCACCAAGCGGGGTCTCGGCTCCAAGGGCAAGGTCAACATCACCTTCAAGACCGACATGGGCTTCTCCCAGCTGCCCCGTCAGCTCGACATTATGAACGCGTCGGAATTCGCGCAGTACCGCAACGACTACGCCTATTTCGGCAGCGACGCCAACCACCCCGACGTAGGCAAGGACACGCCCCTCTCCGGTTCGGTCTATTCCGACCCGCTCTCGCTGGGCGAAGGGACGAACTGGATCAACGAGATCACCCGCACGGCCCTCTATTCCAACTACGCCCTCTCGCTGTCGGGAACCAGCGACAAATCGTCGTATTACGCTTCGTTCTCCTACAACGACACCGAAGGTATCATCCAGGACAGCGGCCAGCAGCGTTTCACGGGACGTATCAACCTCGAACGCCAGTTGTTCAAATGGATGAAAGTCGGCTATACGGGTTCGTACACCTGGCGTCACAACGACCAGAACAAATCCTCCATCGGCGGAACGGCCTGGTACAGCAGCGCCCAGTATCTGTCACCGCTGCTCAAGCCGAACGACACGTATAACCCGCTGTATTACAACGGGCAGAAGATCAACACGCAGCGTGCGCTGATCGACCTGAACACCTATTACCTCGAACGCCACTCGAACAACCACGCCTTCACGCTGAAACTGGAGCCGGTGAAGAACTTCACGATCAACAGCACCTTCTCCTACTACCTCTACCAGCGGCATACCTACCGTTACTATCCGGGAACCCTTCCCCTGAAGGGCGAGAACGAAGGCGGCGAGGCCTACCGCGCCGAGTGGGACGAGCACTCGTTCTCGTGGGAGACCACGGCCGGCTACAAGTTCGAGAAGAACGGCCATTCGTTCGACGTTCTCGGCGGTTTCTCGGCTTACAGTTTCGCCTCGCACGATTTCAACCTGAGCGGCAAAGGCTACATGGACGACGCCATCCTGTGGAACAACATGAACGCCGTGCAGGACAAAGAGACCTATTCGGCGGGCACTTCCTACTCGAAGAAAACCAAAACGTCGGTCTACGCGCGTCTGAACTACAACTGGAAGTCGCGCTACTACCTGACCGTGACGGGACGTTACGACGGAGCCTCGAACTTCGCGGCCAACAACAAGTGGGCGTTCTTCCCGTCGGCCGCCCTCAAGTGGAACATTTCGAACGAGAACTTCCTGAAGGACTGCAACTGGATCGACGACCTGTCGCTGCGCCTGAGCGCCGGTCTGACGGGTAACGACGCGATCAGCACCTACCGTTCGCTCGCCACCCTCTCCTCGACGACGGGCGGCTATCTGTTCGACGGATCGCAGCCCGTGGCGTTCTACCGCAGCCGCCTGGACTCCCCGGACCTCACGTGGGAGAAGACCACGGCCTACAACGTGGCGATCGACTGGTCGATGTTCAAAGGCCGCCTGAACATCACGGCCGAAGCCTACAAATCCAAAACGACCGACCTGCTGATGTCGCTGGCCGTTGCGGCCCAAACCGGTTACACGTCGCGCTGGACCAACATCGGCTCGACCTCGAACAAGGGTATCGAGCTGTCGGTCGAGAGCCACAACATCGTCCGTCCGAAGTTCCACTGGTCGACGACGCTCACCCTGTCGCACAACGAACAGAAGGTCGACGACATCGGTTCCGAGGACTTCATTTCGGCCTACGACTCGCCGGGCAACAACCCCTACATGATGTACGGCTACGTCAAGGGCTACCCGCTCAACTCGCTCTGGGGATTCAAATACGGCGGCACGTGGAAGAGCGCCGAGGAACGCGAGGAAAACGCGGTGACGAAAACCTACGTCAGCCCGGCCAACACCGACGGAGGCCCGCGCTACTACGACACCAACCACGACGGCGTGCTCTCGCGCGAAGACCTGATCTACCAGGGCAACGCCGACCCGTATCTGTACGGAGGTTTGCAGAACACGTTCTACATCCACGGTTTCAAGCTGGGCGTCTACTTCGCCTACTCGCTCGGCGGCAAGATCTACAACTATTCGGAGATCTACATGGCCGGTTCGCAGTTCGCTAACCAGTACCGCTACATGCTGAACGCCTGGCATCCCGTCCGGAACCCGAATTCCGACATTCCGCGGGCCGGAGCGAAAAGCGACGCCGCGCTTCCGAGCGACTTTATGATCCACGACGCTTCGTACCTCCGGCTGAAGAACGTCACGCTGTCGTACACGTTCGACCTCAAGAAAAAATGCTCGTGGATGAAAGACCTCACCCTGAGCGTATCGGGCGAAAACCTCTTTCTGTGGAAAAAGTACAACGGATTCGACCCCGACGTTTCCAGCGAGGGAACCTCGTCGACGCTGCGCCGTATGGACCTGGGCGCCTATCCCAAGCCCCGCACCATCATATTCAGCCTTCAGTTGAGATACTAACCTAACAGAATTAAGACGATGAAACTCAAACATATATTCTACACGGCCGCGGCCATGGCCATGCTTTCGTTCCAGGCATGTACGCTGGACGAAGACACATCGGGCATCTCGAATCCCGACGACTTCTTCCGCAAATTTTCGGAATGCCAATCGGTCGTAAACGGATGCTACATTCCGATCAAGTCGATCTACACCTATACCTACATGATCGCCACCGAGTGCGTCACCGACATCGCCTACTGCCCGTCGGGAACACTCGACGCCAGCCTGGACATCTCGCCCGCCGTGCCGCGCATGGGTTCGACGGTCTGGCGCAACGGCTACCTCGGCGTACAGCGCTGCAACTTCGCCGTCAACGGCATCGAGCGCGCCTATAAAAACGAGGTGATCAGCGAGGAGCAGTACCACCAGCTGCTTTGCGAGGCGAAAACCCTACGGGCGTTCTTCTACTGGACGCTGACCTGCTTCTTCGGCAACGTTCCGTTCTATTTCGACGACGTTACGGACAACGAGGTTTTGAGCCGGATTCAGGTGTTGCCGCGCATGGACGCCAACGAGACCCGCAACAAGGTCATCGAAGACCTTCAGTCGATAGCTCCCCTCGCCGCCCAAACCCGCACCTACGACAACGAGGCCAATCGTCTGGGAGCCTCCTGCGCCTACATGCTCATCGCCAAGATGGCCATGTGGAACAAGCAGTGGGACGTGGCGCTGGACGCGCTGGAGCAGATCGAAACGATTTACGGTCCGCTGTCGCAGTACGACTACGCCGAGAATATCCTGTTCCGGAACAAGAACACCCCGGAGTCGATCATGGAAATTCAGCACACCTACACCCAGGGCGCCCTTACCTACACGTCCAACGTGGCCTGCATCTGCCAGCCCTACCCGCGTGCGGCCAACTCGGCGGTCTACGACGGCGTGGAGATTCCCGAACTGGGCGACCAGGCGACCGTCTGGTCGGCGATGCGTCCGAACGTCTATTTCAGCCAGGGTCTCCAGTCCAAAATGGGCAAGGACATCCGCGCCAAGTACAACATGGCATGGGGATACGAGGACAAGACGTTCAACAGCACCAACACCCGCCCGTGGTGCGGGCCGAAGTTCTGGTGTCCGAACATGCAGGCCTCGGCCGACGGCAACAACTACAAGGTCTTCCGCTATGCCGACGCGCTGCTGATGATGGCCGAGTGCTATTTCTACAAGGAAAACTACGAAAAGGCGGTCGAATACCTCGACATGACCCGCACGCGCGCCAATCTGTCCAAGTACACCTTCCGCACCCCCGCGCGCCTCGAGGAGGAGATCCGCAACGAGCGCGCCCGCGAGCTTTTCGGCGAATTCCAGCGCAAGTACGACCTGGTCCGCTGGGGCATCTGGTACGAAGCCGTAACGGACAACAGCGACTACGCCTATCTGCAACTCAACACGGCTAACAGCCGGATCAAACCGTGCCACCGCTACTACCCCATTCCCGACACGGAGGTCACCTACTCGAAGAACAACCTCGACAACAACGAATACAAGGCTTACGGCTTGTAATAATCCGAAACTTTCAGACGAATGAAAACAATATTCAATAAACAGAAAAGATCGGTCGCCGGCGTACTGATCGCCCTGACGGCCCTGACGACGGCCCTGACCGGCTGCCAGGAGGATTTCGAGCTGGACCTGCCTCTGGCGGTCTCGGCGCGCGAACTTTCCCTGACCAAGGATGCCGGTTCGACGCACGTGCTGGTCTACTCGAACGGCGACTGGACGGCGCGCTTCACGCGTCCCGTGAAGTGGGCCTCCCTCAACAAACTCCAGGGATACGGCAATAACGAAATCGTATTCACCTATTCGGCCAACTACGGCATTTCGAGAAAGATCGGCGTCGTGTTCGAGAAAGGTTCCCTGACCGATACGGTGATGTTCTCGCAGGCCGGAGCCATCACCGACGCTTCGCTCTCGTTCTCGAAACCGGCGGTTACGCTGCTGAAGTCCCGGTCGCAGATCTTCACGCCGATCAGCACCAACCTGCGCTACTGCATCGACGATCTGGAAGCCAGCGTCACCTATTACGACAACGACGGCCTGCCCAACGATCCCGTCACCGTCCTGACCCGCGCCGAAGAGGGCGAAGAGGGCGGCGAAGGCGAAGGCGGCGACGAGCCGCAGGCGCAGCCCGTCGAACCGTGGATCTCCAACGTCTCGGCCACCTACAAGGGAATCACGTTCGAGGTCACGGACAACGACTCCGGATTTGCGCGCATCGCCGATCTGACCCTCTTCATCGAAGACGCCAAGGGCGAGATCACCAAATCGGTGCTCACCGTCACGCAGGGCATCGCCCTGCCGGCGCTCAAGCTGGACAGCAATGCCGAAACGTACGAAGGTTACGCCCAGGATTGCGCGGTTCCGGCCACGACCAACAACCTCGTGCCCTACTCCGACCAGATCGGTTACGACGTGGCGTACGACGTTCCCGTCGCGGAGGGCGCCGAGTGGATTCTGAAGCCCGCGATCACCGACGACGGCCTGACGTTCTCGCTGGCCAAAAACGAGGGTTCGGAGCCGCGCACCGCCACGATCCGGCTCAACTTCACCGACGAACACGGCAACTCCGTTTCAGCCTCGTGCAAAATCACCCAGAAGCCCTACCCGACCGCTGCCGATTTCGCCGCGGTGCGCGCCCTGACTCCGGGCGAGATCACGCTCCAGCAGTATATCGAAGGCTACATCGTCAGCGACCCCGACAGCAAGAACGTCGTTTCGAGTCCCCAGACCCAACAGTTCTTCTTCGACCGCGGCGAAAACGACCGGACGGCCTATATCGAGAGCCTCGACGGCAAGTGGGGCTTCTGCCTGAAATTCGCCTCCTCCGAAGACAACACGCCGGCCCGCTTCTCGAAGGTGCGCCTCTCCCTGAACGGGGCCACGCTCGAAAAGAAGAACTCCCCCGAGTGCTACACCATCACGGGACTTACCGCGGCCAACATCCTCGAAACCTCGACGCCCGACGAGTTCAAGATTCCGGTCAAGACGAAGACGATCGGCGAACTCACCGACGACGACATCTTCACGCTGGTGTCGGTCACCAACCTCGAAATCATGTGCAAGGACGGCGCCTACACCAACTGCACCGACGGCTATTCGTTCAAGGACAACATCAACCCGATCGGCACGGCTACCGACCCGCGCTGGGACGTGGCCCCGCTGATGTGCTACGACAACACGGGCCGGACCATCTACATGCTGACCAATACGGCCGCTCCCTGGCGGCGTTTCAGCTCGGGCCGCGACCTGGATTTCAACTCCGTCGTACCGCAGGGTTCGGGCACGTTCCGCGGCATCGTCGTGGCTGACGACGTCGCCCCGATCCGCTTCGGCGACCTGGGCCGCTACCAGCTGCGCGCCATGACCGCCGAGGAGATCGCGCTGACCGACGAACCGTTCTCGAAAACCGTCGTCGAGTGGAACTGGAACGACCGCAAGACCGACCTCATACCGGAGATCGGCGAAGGCGAGATCAATAAATACGGCGCCACGCAGGGTGCCGCAGCGGACTTCAACAACGTCGTCTGCTCGGGCAAGGGAGGCGCCTCCTCCGAACAGAAAGGTCTGGTGGCGAACGGCGGCATCATGTTCTCCCAGCAATGGTGGGATTTCGACGCCGACAAGGGCAAATACTTCGACATTTCGTTCTCCACGCAGGGAATCAGCGGTTCGAACATGATCTTCGGCATCGTCTGGGGCCACGGCTCGATGAGCAACACGACCCTCTCCGGCCCGGCGCACTGGAACCTGCTCTATTCGGTCGACGGCGGAACGACGTTCCAGGCCGTTCCCGACAGCCCGATCATCAAGAAGCGTTCGATCACGTGGTGGTCGACCACGTCGCAGGATTCGACCCCGGGCTTCACCGAGCACCTGCGCAAACTGCCCGCCGACTGCTTCGGCCGGGAGAAAGTGGTTCTGCGCTTGCAGGTGGCCGACAAGGTTACCGACATCGACCCCAAAGCTACGTCTTCGAACTACCTGACGGCGCTGGGCATCGAGAAGGGAACGCTGACGCCGTCCGTTGCGGCCGGTAACAGCCAGGCCCGTATCGGAACGATAACGGTACGCTACAACTAAACGAATTGCGGTCGCGCGGCGGATGCACCGTCCGCCGCGCACGGCCGGAACAAACAACAACGAATAAAACGTATAGAATATGAACTGTCGTAAATCGATATTTAAATTTTTAGGCATTGCGACCGTATGCGCAGCCTCGGCGGCCTGCAGCGTCGACGACGCCGACGATCTGGCCCTGGTCAAACTGGGCGCGCTGAAGAAGGAGTTCGTCGTCGAAGCCGATGCGAATACGTTCGACATCGACATCTACGCCAACAGCGCCTTCCATATCGAGCGCATCAACCAGGCCGACTGGATCAGCCTGACCTGCGGTGAGACGGAGGACGGAAAGGGCGCCATCACCGCCGAATGCGAATTCAACGAAGGCTTCAAACGCAAAGCGGGCTTCGTGCTCTGCTCCGACGTGGACGCGCGCCGCGACACGGTCTACGTCAAGCAGAAGGCGCTCGTGGACGCCAAGATCGAGTTCGCCAACTCGTCCGTCATCGTCGCCGGAGCCGGCGGCGAGAACATCTCGCCGATCGAGACCAACATTCCCTTCTCGGAGATCACGGTCGACATCGAGTATGCCAAGGCCGACAACGCCGATTGGATCGAAAGTCTCGAAATCGTGGATTCCGAGAGCGAAAATCGCAGTCTGGCCATCACGACCGAGGCGAACGCCGCAGATGAAATCCCACGTTCGGCTACCGTGTCGCTCTCCTTCACCGACGGCTGGGATGAGACCGTCTCCGTCGAATTCAACCTCCTGCAACGCACGGCGAAGGAGACCCTCGGACGTCAGATCACATTCGAAGAGTTCCGCCGGACGTATGCCATGAACAAGAAGGTCGAAGACTACGTCATCCTCGAAGGCATCGTGGTGAGCAACACCAAGAACCACAATGCGGGTGAGAACACGCAAAGCACGACCGCAAAGATCGACTACAGCATATCGGACCGGACCGTCTACCTCGAAACCTACGACGGCAAATACGGGATCGCCGTCCAGACCGCCACGGCCGAAGACAACGTCTTCGAACAGTACGACCACGTGCAGATCCTCATTCAGGGCGCCTCGGGCTACCTGGTCGAGACCCCCGACCGCTATGAACTGCGCAACGTCACCAAGGCGATGGTCATTTCGCGCATCGCGGGTTCGGCATCGGACGTTCCCGTGAAGGAGAAGTGGATGAGCCAGCTCACCGACGACGACATCTACACCTACGTCACCCTGAAGGACGTCGAGTTCCCCGTACGCAAAGGCGCGATCACGCCCCTCAACGAGGGCTATGCGATCGGCACGGGCGCAGACCGCATCAGCAAATACCCGCTGCTCGTGCGCGACATCAACGGCGACGACATGTACATGCTGACCAACACCAACTGCGCCTACCGCAGCGACGGCACGCGCCTGCCCTACGGCTCGGGCAAGATTTCGGGCGTCATCGTCCACGAGCGTTTCTCGCGTTTCGAATGGCGCGACGGAGCCGACCCGGCCGAAATGGACGACGATCCGACGCTCGGCTTCATCGGCCGCTACCAGATCCGCCACCAGACCAAGGGCGACATCTGGGACAACATGCAGAACAGCGTCGAAGACGGTTTCTCGGCCCTGCTGACGGAGTACCGCTACTGGAATCCCGACCTGGAGAACAAGGTCCAGAAACCCACCTACGGAACGAACGGCTACCTGACGCACACCTATCAGGAGAAGTACACCGGCTCCGCCAGCAAAGAGTACCTGCAGGCCACCTTCCAGCAGCACATGTGGGGCGGCGGAACCTACGAATACCTGGGTCCCGTCGGCAACAACGCCTCCTATATCTTCGGAGCCAACTTCGGCAACAAGAACGGCATCGGCGTAGTGATCGACCCCGCGAAGGAGAGCTGGAATCCGCTGATGGACGATCTGGTGAGCCGCAATCCCGACGGAACGCTGGAGTGGTGCGGTCCCTATGCCAAGGATAAAAACGCGGCAAACGGCACGGGTGGCTGGCCGGGCAACAATGAGATTGCGACGAATTCCACGCAAATCAACTACAACGGCAGCACGGGTATGCGCGGCAAGGGGAATGTATACGGTTCCTGCTACACCGCCTTCGCCAACCACTTCTGGTGGGACGACGACACCGACCGCCCCTACGCCTGGCTGATCAACTTCTCGACCGAAGGCATCACGACATCGCATATCTCGATGCAGATTTCCGTCATGAACACGCAGCAGAGCTTCTTCTCGCCCCGTTTCTGGTGTGCCGAATGGTCGCTGACCGATTCGCAGGCCGCAAAGGACGACTCGCAGTGGAACCTGATCGGCGAATACACCATCCCCGACGTTTCCGTCTGGGCGAACACGCTCTATTCGTCGTGCGTGGCCTACAAAAGCATCGACTTCGAACTTCCCCAGGAGATTCTCGGCCACGAAAACGTCTACATCCGGCTTCGCCCGACGAGCGACCTCTGCAGCGACGGCTCCGACTACGCCAACGCGCGCCTGAACCAGAGCGCCAGCGGTGCTGCCCTGGCCGCGGAACACGCCAGCAGCCTCGAATATTTCGCCATCCGCTATAACAAATAGCGGCGTGTAACGAACGGTCGAAGCGGGGAGAGGACGACCGTCCTTTCCCCGCTTTTCCCGAAAGCCGTCCCATGCCGCAAACCGCAAAAACCGCAACCATGAAAAAACTGTTGCTTTTATTGGCCGCCCTGTTCGCAATATCCGCCGGCGGCATATGCTGTTCGGGTTCGGGCGACGATCCCGGAGAACAGGAAAAACCCGTCGATCCGCTCCCTTCGCCCGACGACGGCGTCGACTGGTCGAAGATCGACCCGAAAGCCACCGTGCGCGGGGTCGTGACGTGCGCCGGCGCCGCCGTGCAGGGCGTCGTCGTGACCGACGGCGTGAACATGACGCGCACGAACAAACAGGGGGCCTACGGGCTGCGCACGTCGTCCGACAAGTCGAAACTGGTCTACCTGACCGTCCCGTCGGGTTACGAGGTCGAATCCACGCGCGGGTTCATCCCCCGCTTCTACCGCAGGGTCACCGCTCCCACGAGCGTGGAGCAGGTGCAGCAGCACGACTTCACGCTGAAAAAGGAGAACAACGACCGCCACATTATGATCGTGTCGGCCGACATGCACATCCGCAACCGGGCGATGATCAAGACCACATCGTCGGGCACGCCGTCGATCTGTCCCCCGAAGGGCGAACTGGACTCCACGACGTTCCGCCGCACCTACCTCAAAGCGCTGCGCGACTACGTCAAAGCCCTGCCCGCAGGCGTGCCGGTCTACGGCATGAATCTGGGCGACATGACGCAGGAGTCGCACTGGACCAACGCCAACAAGGCGACGCTGGCCAATTTCGTCAACGTCTGCGAACGCGGGGGCATGCCGATCCAGACCTTCCACGCCATCGGCAACCACGACCACGACATGGCCGTGCAGAACATCGCCGGCGACGACGACTCGGCGGCCGAACTGGCCTATATCTCCGCGCTCGGGCCGACATACTACGCCGTCAACATCGGCAAGGTGCACTACGTCGTGTTCGACAATACGCAGTATGTCAACACCGGCGGCGACCGGTCATTCGCCGTCCGTCTCAACCGGCGTCAGATGGACTGGGCGCAGAAGGACGCCGACTACATGCCGTCGGACGTCGAGCGCATCGTGATCGCGTGGCATTGCCCGGCCTTCCGCCGCAACCCGGGGGCCTCATCGCCCAACCCGATGGACAACGCCGACGAATTGCTCGACATCTACAAGGACAAGCAGCTGCCCGTCACGATCTGGTCGGGCCACAACCACATCGCCGAAACGGTCACCGTACCGCGCAGCGACATGAGCGTGACCGAGTACACGCACCCGTGCGTATGCGGCGCATGGTGGTATTTCCCGCTCTGCCACGACGGCGCCCCGGCGACATTCACCCGTTACGATTTCAGCGGCGGCACGATCACGGAGCGGCGGAGCGTGAATTTCAGCGACAGCGACGAGCAATACTGCCGGGTCTACAACTCGGGACTGAAAAACGCCGAAGGCAGGCCGGTCGTGCGCCTCAACGTCTGGGACTGGCATCCGACGTGGAAATTCGAATGCCGCGAAAACGGAGCCGCGGTTCCCGCCTCGCAGCTGAAGGCGGTCCGGGAGTACGACGACTATTACGTCACGGTCCACGACGCCTGCGGCAACGACATCTCCTCGTTCAGCTTCCTCGACAAATACCGCACCGACCACATGCTCGAATACACGCCCGTAACGCCGTCCGCCGAGATCCGGATAACCGCCACCGACGAATACGGCCGCCAGCTCTTCACCGTCACCACCAAGGCAGAGAACTGACCGGACGCAATCCGACCTGTAACGAAGCGTCCCGGAGCG
>OLSF01000142.1_pt1 | contig 74696 bp, 56 predicted proteins | sample 1672301 | NCBI WGS metagenome assembly OLSF01 (sample SAMEA3136669, study PRJEB25190) | human gut metagenome | biome: human gut; feature: human-associated habitat; material: faeces | place: Austria | collected 2013
GTTGCCGAAGCAACCGCGCCTCGGCGCGAGAATGTGCCAAGGCACATTCTTTTTTATAGCTGCGGGTCTGGTTTTTTATCGTGTGAAATGGTACAATAAAAATGTATGCGGTGCAAAAACAGCCTCCGGTGTGATCGGAGACTGTCAAAATAGAAAACAGGAGGATTTATTTCCATGAAAGTGCTTGTAATCAACTGCGGCAGCTCCTCTTTGAAGTATCAGCTGATCGACAGCCAGAGTGAAGAGGTCCTGGCAAAGGGACTGTGTGAAAGAATCGGAATCGAAGGCAGCAGCGTAACCCATCAGAAAGCCGGCGAAGGCAAAAAGACGGAAGCGGTTCTGATGAAGGATCATACCGATGCAGTAAAGGTTGTGATCGAGAAGCTGACAGATCCGGCAGAGGGCGTGATCGCATCTCTGAAGGAAATTGATGCAGTAGGTCACAGAATCGTACATGGCGGAGAAAAATTCAAGGGATCTGTTGTGATTGATGACAGTGTGCTGGAAGCAATTGCGGAGTGCAATGACCTTGCACCGCTTCACAATCCGGCAAATCTGATCGGTATCAGATCCTGCCAGAAGGTAATGCCCGGCGTGCCGATGGTGGCTGTATTCGATACCGCATTCCATCAGACGATGCCCGGCAAGGCTTATTTATACGGTCTGCCGTATGAATATTATGAAAAATACAAAGTACGTCGTTACGGCTTCCATGGAACCAGCCATGATTTCGTTTCCAAACGTGTCGGAGAACTGCTTGGAAAAGACAGAAAGGATCTGAAAATTATCGTATGCCATCTCGGCAACGGTGCTTCCGTATCCGCAGTTGACCACGGGAAATCCGTGGATACCTCCATGGGTCTGACACCCCTGGAAGGTCTGATGATGGGAACCAGAAGCGGCGATATGGATCCTGCGATCGTTGGTTTTATCGCAGAAAAAGAAAATCTGACAGCTGCAGAGGTCATCAATATCTGTAACAAAAAATCCGGTGTGCTTGGTCTGTCCGGTATTTCCAGCGACTTCCGTGATCTGGTAGAAGCTGCGGCAGCAGGCAACGATCATGCCCAGACCACTCTGGAAGCATACGCTTACCGTGTCGGCAAATATATCGGCGCATATGCAGCTGCTATGAACGGTGTGGATGCCATCGTATTTACAGCAGGAATCGGTGAAAACAACGCACAGGTTCGTGCGCTGATCAGCCAGTATACAGGCTTCCTTGGCTGCGAGATCGATCTGGAGAAGAATAAGGCGGCAGTCGGTGTGGAGGCTTTTATTTCCACTCCGGAATCCAAAGTAACAGCTCTGGTGGTTCCGACCAATGAAGAGCTTGCCATTGCGCGGGAAACAGTTCGTCTGGTGAACGCGTAAGGGAAACGATAATTTGCAACAGGTACGGGCGTTGTCCTGCCGGGGAACCGACGGACAGCGCCCGTGGTAGAATGTATGGAAAAGATCATTGTACTGAAGGGGATTGCAGTCCCTTATGAACTGCAGCGGAAAAATATCAGGAGAATGAACCTGCGCGTCCACAGAGATGGGCGCGTTTTGGTTTCTGCGAGCAGAGATACAGCGCAGTGGGAAATAGAGGCGTTTCTTCTGGGAAATGCGGATTTTGTCCTGCAGAACCGGGAACGCTGTCTGAAGCTGATGGAAGCCGGAGATGGAATCAGCGCCGGGAAAAATCGACGCTATGAAGATGGGGATGTGCTCTATCAGTGTGGAAAAGCCTGCCGCCTTTGTGTTGTGGAGGGCAGGAAAGAGTCGGTGGAGCGGATCGGCCGTGTGATTTTAGTGACACAGAAAAATCCATCCGATGCAGACAGACGCAGACGGATGCTCGAAGGGTATCTGACACAGTGCTGCCTGGAGCAGATGGAAGAAATCTGTGAGAGGATTTATCCGGTTTTTTCCCGGATGGGGGTAGCATGGCCCCAGATTAAAGTGCGCAGTATGGTGTCCCGATGGGGAAGCTGTCAGCCGAAAAAGAAGATTGTGACTTTTTCCAGACAGCTTGGGGAGACGCCCCCTGCGTGCATGGAATATGTTGCAGTACATGAGTTCTGCCATTTTATCCAGCCGAATCACTCTGCAGCATTTCATCAGCTGATGACGGAGCTGATGCCGGACTGGAGGCAGAGAAAGCAGTTGTTGAACAGCCGGGCATGGGTTGATGTAGGGGAGACATAATATGGCTGGAAACCTGCGCTTTCCATTGAAAAAATGCGTCTGCCATGGAGAAAAGATTCCGTGCGGCAGGCGCATTTTTGTTCGTTTTTGTCTATATATGCCTGAAACTATAAACGATTGTGGATGTTTCGAAAAATTGCATCGGGACTGTTTGGAGAACCGCAGGCGCTACCGCGCCAGTTCTGTGCACACTTCACGGACACTGTCGAAAATCCAGGTCGGTTTGGTGTCACTCTTTTCCAGGTCATCAAGTGTCGCCTCACCGGAGAGGACACAGATCGTATCGACTCCTGCATTGACGCCGCAGGCGATGTCTGTGTAGATGCGGTCACCGACGATCACGGTGTCCTCTTTGGAGATGCCGAGCTTTTTTAAAACGCAGTCGATCATGATCGGTTCTGGCTTGCCGATGAAAAACGGTGTTTTGCCGGTCGCATTTTTGAGCATGATGCTCATGGAGCCGCAATCCGGGATGTAGCCGAAGCTGACCGGGCAGACAAGATCCGGATTGGTTGCAAGATAAGCAACCTCACGTCCGAGCATGATGCAGGTGTCACGTACCTTTTCAGAGGTATTTTCTGTATCAAAGCCGATTAAAACGACAGAGGCGGAATCCTCCGGCTTCGTGACAACGCGGATGCCGTTTTGCTCCAGCTCTGCGACAAGAGAACGGGTTCCCATACAGAAAACGGTCTGTCCGGGATAATTCTCCTGAAGATAAAAAGCGGTTGCCTGGCTGGAAGTATAGAAATGCGAAGCATCGGCGGTAATTCCCATCCGGTTTACCTTTTCCACATAGTCCTTTACGGATTTGGAGGAATTGTTGGTGATGAAAATATAGCGTCCTCCATTTTTTTCAATCTGGGAAAGAAAATCCAGCGTTCCTTCAAAAATTGAATTTTCATTATAGATCGTGCCGTCCATATCCAGCAGGAACAGCTTTTTATGCCGGAGTGCATCCGCGTTTTTTTTAAATTTATCTGTAAGCATTTCGGATCAGTTCTCCCTGAAACCGGTGGCAACCGGAATATTTTTAGTGGCGACGATATCCGCACCCGTACCTGCCGCGTCGTGCAGCAGGACATCTCCGATTTGAACCGGGGCGACAGCGTGGATCTGACGGATCGCTTCCATGACATCCTTTATTTTACCTTTGGGGATATCGGAGGCAGTCTTAACGGAAACGACAGGCAGGACGCCGCCGGAAACCAGCGCTGTAGAAGTTACGATACGGGTTGGATTGGTGACCTCCCTACGACCGTAAGCAGCGCCGCGGGGACAGGTATTACCAGTGACGGATACAACCTCGCCGTTTTCAAGCGTAACAGTAAGCGGGCAGCCCAGAGGGCAGCAGATGCAGATTAGATTTTTTTCTTCCATAACAAATCAGCCCTCCTCTTTTGCAACACAGATTGTGATGGATTGTGCGTCGGCAGGAATTGCAGGTTTTTTCAGGATGATCTGCTGCATTTCGCCGGGCGCGAGTTTCTTCTTTTTCTGGCGCAGCAGACAGGTATCACCTGCTGTAACAGTCAATACTGCGTCTGTGAATACGCTTCCGACGCGGAAACGAACCAGAAGCGTGTCCTCCATATGGGACAGCCGAATGGACTGCGGAACCGTGTAGCGGACGCCGCCCGATGGAATAAGCGGGATGCCGATGGAACCGTCCGCAGCAGCGGCGTTGTGAGCGTTATTGTTAGCCTTCACGCCGGTTGAACCTTGCCCGGCGGAAGCGCTGCTCGCGCCGCTGTCAGCCTGTGTGGTCGAATTCTGTTCAGCGGAAGCAGTGCCCGCGCCATCACCCGCTGTCTGCCGGATATATTCTGCCGCAAATTTTCCGGCACGTCCGGCTTCTTCGGAAACGTAATCGACCAGATCATGTACGTGCAGGACATTGCCGCAGGCGAATACGCCGGGAACGTTCGTTTCGAGGCTTTCATTCACCAGTGAACCGCCTGTGACGGGGGATAAGGATACACCGAGTTTGGTGGAAAGTTCGTTTTCGGGGATAAGTCCACAGGAGAGCAGCAGTGTATCGCAGGGGATATTTTGCTCGGTTCCGGGGATCGGCTTGCGGTCAGGACCGACCTGTGCCAGTGTAATGCCGGTTACGCGATCTTTTCCCTGAATATCGATGACTGTATGGGAAAGCAGCAGCGGAATGTCAAAATCCTCCAGGCACTGGACGATATTTCGCTGCAGACCGCCGGAATAGGGCATCAGCTCGGCAACGGCTTTGACTTTCGCACCTTCGAGGGTCATTCGACGCGCCATAATCAGACCGATATCGCCGGAGCCGAGGATTACTACCTCTTTACCCGGGAGAAAGCCTTCCATATTGACGAGACGCTGGGCTGTACCGGCGGTGTAAATGCCTGCCGGACGGAAGCCGGGGATGTTTAAAGCGCCTCTGGGGCGTTCACGGCAGCCCATCGCGAGAATTACACTGCGGCAGGGCAGCTGCAGGAGTCCGTCTGTGCGGTTCATGGCTGTAACACAATGCAGGCCTGTGGAAGCGTCTGTGCTGATATCCAGAACCATTGTGGAGAGCTTATAGGGAATTTCCAGTGCGAGCGCTTCGTCGATGAAACGGGAAGCGTATTCTGGTCCGGTCAGCTCTTCCTGAAAGGTGTGCAGACCGAAGCCGTTGTGGATACACTGATTTAAAATGCCGCCCAGCTCCTGATCGCGTTCGAGGATCAGAAGATTGGAAACTCCGTTTTTATGGGCGGCGATAGCGGCAGCAAGTCCGGCAGGACCTCCGCCGATGACGATCAGATCATATTGTTTCATAAGCCCGATTCCTCCCTTGTAGTGCCGGTAAGCAGTTCAGAGCCTTGCCCGTGTTTGGTGACAGAAAGTGGATTCATGGAAAGCTCGCGTTCGAGGATTTCCATGACTCTGGGAGAACAGAAACCTGCCTGACAGCGTCCCATTCCGGCACGGGTGCGTCGTTTTACGCCGTCTAAGGAGCGTGCGCCGACCGGACGGCGGATTGCATTTATAATTTCTCCCTCTGTAACGGTTTCACAGCGGCAGATCACATTGCCGTATGCAGGATCTTCTGACAGAAGCTCTTTTAATTCCTCCGGGGAAGCAGAAGCGACACAGGGAATGCCCTTGCGGGTCGCAATAAAGTTGTCCTTGCAGGAAGCCCCCAGCTTATGGGAAACCAGCTCTGCAACATATTCCCCGATTGCGGGAGCGGAGGAAAGACCGGGAGATTCGATTCCGGCACAGTCAAAGAAGCCGGGAGCATCCTCTGCCTCACCAATTACGAAATCACCGCCTGCTTCGGAGGCGCGCAGACCTGCAAACGAGGTAATTGTCAGATTACCGGGCAGGGACGGAACGCTGAGCCGTCCTTTTTCCATAACGTCAGCAAGTCCTGCCTGGGTGGTATTGACGGCCTCTTTATCGGAAAGGTTTTCGGCGGTGGGACCGACTAACAGGTTTCCGTGGACGGTGGGGCTGACCAAAATGCCCTTGCCCATCTTTCCGGGAAGCTGAAAGATTGTATGGGAAACGAGGGTTCCGGCTTTTTTGTCCAGAAGCTGGTATTCTCCGCGGCGGGGCGTGATAGAAAGCTTGTGGGCGCTGACCTGATTGTGCAGCTCGTCCGCATAGACACCGGCGGCGTTGATGATACAGCGCGCTTCAAAGGTGTCGCCGGCAGCGGTTAAAACGTTCCAGTGACCGTCAGAAGCGTTGCGGGAAAGGGCTTTTACTGTAGTGTCAAAGCGGAACGAAACGCCGTTTACGGCAGCGTTTTCCGCCAGGGCGATCGTCATCAGGAACGGACATACAATTCCACCGGTCGGGCAGACAAGCACTGCCTTTACGTCGTCGGAAAGTGCTGGCTCGAGAGACTTGATAGCCTCACCGGTCACGATGGAAAGACCGGGAACGCCGTTTTTGCGTCCGCGGTCTGCCAGCTCTTCCAGTTCCGGAATCTGGGATTCTTCAAAACAAAGTACCAGAGAACCGTTTCTGGTAAAGGGAAAATTGAGGTCAGCAGAGAGCTGATCCATGAGTTCGTTCCCTCTCACATTAAAACGGGCTTTTAAGGAGCCGGGCTTTGCGTCGTGTCCGGCATGGATGATGGCGCTGTTTGCTTTGGAGGTTCCGCAGCAGACGTCCTCTTCTTTTTCCAGCACCAGGATATTTAGTTGATAACGGGAAAGCTCCCGTGCAATCGCGCATCCGGTCACACCGGCACCGATTATGATTGCATCATACATGGTAAATTCTCCTTTCGGAAAAATGAAAGTCAGGCACTTGTAAATTACGGCAGAATGTGTCCGGCAGCAAGATAGAGACGATACCATTCCTCACGGGTTAGCGTAATATCGCAGGCGGCGCAGATCTCGCGGAAGCGGGAGGGCTTTGTCGTGCCGGCGATCAGCTGCATGTGTGCAGGGTGACGCAGAATCCATGCAGCTGCAATTGTTGTCGGAGTTGTGTGGTATTTGTCTGCAATTTCCTCCAGACAGTGGTTCAATTCGGGATACTTGTCGCTGCCGATGAAAACGCCTTCAAAAAAGCCGTACTGGAACGGTGACCAGGTCTGGATGGTGATATCGTTGAGACGGCAGAAATCGAGAATGCTGTCGTCGCGGTCAATTGCACCGGCGGTTGTCATGTTGACTTCCATGCCGCTCTGGATCATGGAGGAGTTGGGCAGGGAAAACTGCAGCTGGTCGGTTACGAGGGGCTGGCTGATATATTTCTGCAGCAGCCTGATCTGGCTTGATTTGTGGTTGGAAACACCGAAGTTGCGGACCTTGCCGCTTTGCTGCAGCTGGTTGAAGGCTTCTGCCACTTCTTCCGGCTCCATCAGGGCATCCGGACGGTGCAGGACAAGCACATCCAGATAGTCAGTGCGCAGACGTTTCAGAATGCCGTCTACAGAAGATAAAATGTGTTCTTTGGAAAAATCATACATAACGCCGGAAACAATGCCGCATTTGGACTGCAGAAGGATCTTGTCGCGGACAGAGGGGGACATGTGGATCGCGTCTGCAAACGCTTCCTCGCAGGTGCCCTGACCGTAGATGTCGGCGTGTTCGAAAAAGTTGCAGCCAAGCTCCAGCGCCGTTGCAACGAGTTCCTCGGCTTCTTTAGCGGAAACGTCGCGGATGCGCATGCAGCCGAGGGCAACGGAAGGGACTGTCAGTCCACTTTTTCCAAGTTGAATATATTTCATATACCTATACCTCCACCGGGTAAATTTCACTGCTTTCAGTATACCTCATAAGACGGGAAAAGGAAAGAAAAAGAGATGTCCGGAAGCGTTCAAAAAACGATACCAGAAGAGAAAATTTTGTGTATAGAGAGGGAGCTTCCTGCACGCAAAAACCGGCGGAGATTTTTCAAAAATCTCCGCCGGCTGAAAAAGCCAGGTGTAAAGCAGCCGGTGGCGGTTGCCGTTGTCGGTCAGTTGCCGGAAGCTGCGGGATCCGCCGCTGCGAGCTCAGGCTTGCGCATCAGAATCGTCATAAATTCTTCGCCTGTAATCGTTTCATGCTCGTACAGGTATTTAGCGATTTCATGAAGCTTGGGCAGGTTGTCCTGCAGAAGCTGGATCGCTTTCTGGTGCTGCGTTTTTACAAGGTCGACGGTCAGGGTATCGATCTGGGTCTGTGTCTCGGGTGAGCAGGAAAGGGAGGAATCGCCGCCCAGATACTGGTTTGCAACGGTTTCCATTGCAACCATATCGAAAGTATCGCTCATGCCGTAGCGGGTGATCATTGCACGGGCGAGCTTGGTTGCCTGCTCGATATCGTTGGAGGCACCAGTTGTGATGGAGTGGAAGATGATTTCTTCTGCTGCGCGGCCGCCGGTCAGCGTTGCAATCTTATTTGCCATTTCTTCTTTGGACATCAGGAAACGTTCGCCTTCCTCGACCTGCATGGTATAACCAAGCGCACCGCTGGTACGGGGAATGATCGTGATCTTGTGTACCGGTGCGGAGTTCGTCTGCAGGGCGGCGACAAGGGCATGACCGACTTCATGATAGGAAACGATCAGTTTTTCTTTTTCGGAGAGCACGCGGCTCTTTTTCTGGTAGCCTGCGATAACAACCTCGATGCTTTCTTCGAGGTCTGCCTGTGTTGCAAAACGACGACCGTCGCGGACTGCACGCAGAGCAGCTTCGTTGACGATGTTGGCGAGTTCAGCGCCGGAGGCACCGGAAGCAGCTTTTGCGATTTCATGGAAGTTTACATTATCTGCAATCTTGATCTTACGGGCATGTACCTTCAGGATATCTTCGCGGCCCTGTAAGTCAGGCAGTTCAACCGGAATTCGGCGGTCGAAACGCCCGGGTCTGGTCAGCGCAGGATCCAGGGAATCCGGGCGGTTCGTCGCTGCCAGGATGACAACGCCTTTGGAACCATCGAAACCGTCCATTTCTGTCAGCAGCTGGTTTAAGGTCTGTTCCCGCTCATCGTTGCCGCTGATCTGTCCATCACGCTTTTTACCAATTGTATCGATCTCATCGATGAAGACGATACAGGGAGCCTTTTCACTCGCCTGTTTGAACAGGTCACGTACCTTGGCTGCGCCCATGCCGACGAACATTTCCACGAATTCAGAACCGGAAATGGAGAAGAAGGGAACGTCCGCTTCACCAGCGACTGCCTTGGCAAGCAGGGTTTTACCGGTTCCGGGAGGGCCTACGAGCAGTGCGCCTTTGGGCATTGTTGCGCCGATTGCACGGTATTTTTCAGGGTTATGCAAAAAGTCTACGATTTCGGTCAGAAGCTCTTTTGCCTCATCTTCACCTGCTACATCAGAAAACTTGATGCCGGTGGAGGATTTGACATAAACCTTGGCGTTGCTCTTGCCGAACGACATCGCGCCGCCGGGACCTCCGGTCATGCTGTTGGTCATCTTTTTAAAGAGCAGCTGGCCTAAAAAGATGAAAATAATAGTAGGCAGGATAAAACCGATCAGCATATTCATCAGAGGGGACTGCTGAGTCGGAATCTCGCGGGTCAGATCCGCACCGGAGGAAGTGATCTTATCGATCAATTCGCTGTCGGTGTTGATCAGACCGGTCTTGCAGACCTGAGTTTTGCCATCCTGTTTGAGGGTGTAATAAATGATAGAATCCTGAACGTCGAACTGGACCTCCTGAATCTGTTTGCTGTCGATACCTTTTAAAAAGTCACTGTAGGTCGTTTCCCTGATGCTTCGTTCCATGATCCCCGGAAGAACAAAAATATTAAGCAGGAACATAACGATCAGAGCGACGACGGCATACGTGGCAAGCACTTGTTTTGGTTTTTTGTCATCGGGATTGGTTGTCATAGGTGTCTCCATTCTGTGCGCTGTCTGCACGGCACGGACATGTCGGGATGTCCGGGAAAAATAGTGTCTTAAAAACGTTTCAGATTAAGTTTATTATGCGTCCGGCCTGGGAAATTTACAAGAAAAGAATTGAAAAGAAATTCTAAAAGAAATATAAACTGAAAAGGAATCGGAGAGGGTATCATGTTCTTATGTGCATCTGAAAACAGGAGAACAAAAAAACACCGTCCCCGAAAGTCAAGCTTTCAAAAACAGTGTTTCTTAGTGCACCGCCAGGGGCTCGAACCCTGGACACCCTGATTAAGAGTCAGGTGCTCTACCAACTGAGCTAGCGGTGCATTTTCTTTTGTTTCGCTGAATCTCTGTATCGCTCAGCGACAAGATATATTATATGGCATGGATCGAGTTTTGACAAGTGTTTTTTGAAGAAAATTTAAGAAAAATATGCATAAAAAATGAAATATAAAAACGAGGTAATGCAGCAAAATAAATAAATAAGTCGAAAAAACGATAGACACGAATATGAAAAAAAGAATATAACAGGAAATAACTATAAAAATCAGAAAAGGCAGAAAATTTAAAACGGGTCAAAAATTGGAATGATTGCCGTGCTTTTTTGCAAAACGCTTTTCCTGGTGGCGGCTTTGGAACGGATATGGTAGAATAAACTGAATTGCGCATGCGAGGCAGAATCTTAGATTCTTATCTGCCAAATGGAGACAAAATGCAAAAGAAAACAACAACGTTGATTTATGGAACAGGGAACGCCGGGAAGCTCGATTTGATGCGCCATTACCTGAGCACGCTGCAGGAGATTCGCCTGCTCGGTTTAAAGGATTTGCCATTTTGCTGGGGAGAGATAGAAGAATGTGGGAAGGACCCGCTGGAGAATGCGCGGCAGAAAGCCCTCGCATATTACCGAATCTGCGGGCAGCCGGTTTTTTCACAGGATAGCGGTCTTTATATAGAAGGACTGCCCAAGGAGCGTCAGCCGGGCGTGCATGTACGGCGGGTAAACGGTGTCAACCTGACGGATGAGCAGATGCGGAAATATTATAAGAAGATTGCCGCAGAGCTTGGCGGGCGGTGCGTCGCACAGTATCAGAACGCGATTTGCCTGGTTTTTTCTGAGAATGAAATTTACGAAGCCAGAGGCGGTGCACTGAACTGGAAAAAATTCTGGCTGATGACAGAGGAGCGGCCACAGCGGATGGAAGGCTTTCCTCTGGATGCGATCTGTGCAGATTACCGGACAGGCAGACACTTTTATGATGGAGAAGCTACAATGCCGGAGGAAGAGGGAGACGGCGTGCGTGATTTTTTCAGGAATGCATTAAAGCTGCACGAAATGAGGAATAAGATTGAAAAATAAACTTTTTTAATCGCGAGATTTGTGTCTGCGCGCACTTGACACAAACTCGACATGCGCAAAAAGCGTGCGCAGAAATGAGAGGAAAAAATGATAAGAGAAAAATATGAATCTCTGGCAGTGCATGATCTGAAGGAGATTGCAAAAGCAAGGGGGATAAAAGGACTTTCTACAATGAAAAAGGCGGAAGTCATTGATGCGATGCTGAGGTTGGATGCCCAGGAGAATGCAGAAATCAAAACAGAACGCAGCGTCCCGGAGAACCGCCCGGCAGAGCGCAAGGATGCCCCGGAGAAGGACGCGGCAGAGCGCAAGGATGCTCCGAAGAGGGACGCGGCAGAGCGCAAGGATGCCCCGGAGAAGGGCGCAGTGGAAAAGCAGGATCCTCATGACGGTGGGACAGAACCGGAGAGCAGAGCAGGGGATCGGGAGGAAAGGCGGCAGCAGAGAACAGGAAAGCGCTTCATCAGCAATGGTTCTTATCATAATGGACGGACAGGAAGCCGCGACAACAATGGTGCGCGGGAAAATACTGCAGCTGCAGCGCCCCATGCGGCTGCGCCTGTGGCAGAAGAGGCACAGAACCGTGTGAGCGCGCCTGCACCTCGTTATAATGAGCGCTACAACAGTCCCTATAATCGTGGAACTGCACCGATCCAGAGTCCGGAGGACGACAAGTTTCCGACAGAGCTGGACAGCGGCATCACGGTAAAGGGTATCCTGGAGGTCATGGCTGAGGGCTATGGCTTTATCCGCTCGGATAATTATATGCCGGGAGATAATGATATTTACGTGGCACCCAGCCAGATCCGCCGGTTCAATTTGCGGACAGGCGATATTTTAGAGGGAAATACCAGAGTGCGGACACAGAATGAAAAATTCTCCGCCCTGCTTTATGTCAAGACCATCAATGGCTATACCACAGAGGAAGCATCCAGACGAAGCAACTTTGAAGATATGACACCGATCTTTCCGAACAGCAGACTGAAAATGGAACGGTACGGCTGCCCGGTGGCGATGCGGGTCATGGATTTGTTAAGCCCCATTGGGAAAGGACAGAGAGGCATGATCGTGTCCCCGCCGAAGGCTGGTAAGACAACCTTATTAAAAGAAGTGGCCATGTCGGTAAAGAAAAATTATCCGGACCTGCATCTGATCATTCTCCTGATCGATGAACGTCCGGAGGAGGTAACGGACATGAAGGAGACGGTGGCAGGGCCGAACGTTGAAGTGATCTATTCCACCTTTGACGAATTGCCGGAACATCATAAACGAGTCTCCGAAATGGTTATTGAGCGTGCAAAGCGTCTGGTTGAGCATAAAAAAGACGTTATGATCCTGTTAGACAGTATTACCCGCCTGACCCGTGCCTATAACCTGGTGGTTCCGCCCAGCGGACGTACTCTGTCCGGTGGTATTGACCCGGCGGCATTACACATGCCGAAGCGCTTTTTTGGTGCAGCCCGCAATATGCGGGAGGGCGGAAGCCTGACGATTCTGGCCACTGCACTGGTGGACACCGGATCCAGGATGGACGATGTCATTTACGAGGAATTTAAAGGAACCGGTAATATGGAAGTTGTGCTGGATCGAAAGCTGTCTGAACGCAGAATTTTCCCTGCCATCGACATCCCCAAAACCAGCACGAGAAGAGAAGATCTGCTGCTGAGTGCAGAAGAGATGGAAGCAATCAACGTGGTGCGCCGCGCGCTGAATGGTATGAAATCCGATGAAGCTGTGGATAAGGTGCTGGATCTGTTTGCAAAGACGAAAACCAATGTAGAGTTTGTGCAGACGGTGAGAAAGATGAGATACCTGTAAAAATACAGCCCATGCAACAAAATGGGAAAGATGGAGGGCGTGTGAAAAAATGAGAAATCATTTTTTACACGCTCTTTTAGACTAAAAAATTATAAACGAAGTAGTCTCGTCATTTTTTATAATACCAAAAGTACCTTCTGCCTGGATGGAACGGTTCATTCTAAGCAGCGCACCCTGGATACTCTCAAGGTTTTGAATCACTTCCTGATGCATCTTTGTTAGTTCCTGATTGACACGCACGGTACGGTTTCCTTCTCCCTTTTTACATTTTTCCGCATAAGGACATCCACTGCAGTCTTCGCACTGATAGATTTCCTCTTCCCGTCCATACGCGTTTCCTTTTATTGCCTTACGGTACTGCAAATGAAATCCCTTTCCGTTAGGGCACCGCATTTTTCCATCTCCGTCGATCTTGAAATTAACTGCCCGGAATGGGTCTTCATGATAGTTTTTGTCAGTGGTTTCTTTCTTAAACATTGGGAATTTCATATATTTTTCCAGCCCATTCTGTTCACAGAAAATATAGTTATTATACGAGCCGTAACCGGCATCTGCTACCGGATATTTGGGGTAGAATCCATAAATATCATGGAACTTATTCATGAGGGGGATGAAACAGTCCATATCTGAACGGTATTGGTTCACATCAACAACCGCTATATACTCATCCGCCACACCGACCTGGACATTATACGCCGGGAGCAGCTGGTCATTTCCCATATAGTCCTTTTTGATTCGCATGAAAGTAGCGGAATGATCAGTCTTGGAATAGCTATTGCGTCCATCTCCACAGATTTGGATCTTTTCTACATATTCATTCAGCTTTGACAGATATTCCTTAAGTTTTTCATAATGGCGCTGCTGGACGGACTTTCGATGTCCTTTACCAGCGACAAACGTTGCTTCATCCAACTGCCAGATTTCTACGTATTTCGATGCGGCTTCCTTTAAGTATTCTGGCGAGTATTCCGTATTAATACGGAACTTTATCCCCGTGTATTGAAGCTCAAGATTAATTTCCTGAAACAGGGAAGTGATCTTCTCAAACAGGCGGTATCTGGATTTTTCAGTCGCCTTCTTCCATACCCAGGAATACTTGTTTGCGTTGGCTTCAAACTTAGAACCGTCAATATATAAATGTTGCAGGTCCGTATGTTCTTTCTCAAAAATTTTTTGATTGATATCACAGAATAGTTTCTCAATAGAATCTCTGAGTATCTCATTGATAAAATATCCAAAAGTCCGATAGGATGGGACTTTATGATCCATCAGATACATGAACCTTAGATTCACTTTGCAGCTGTCTTCCAGCTCACGAAGAGAGACATATCCATTTGTCATAAATCCGAACAGGATTGTTTTCAGCATACTGACCGGGTTATACCGAAGTCTTCCCATCTCATGTTTCGGGATTTCCTTCAGGTATTTCTCCAAATCGATTTCTCCCATAAATCGATCAAATGTCAGCACCGGATCACAGATGTCCAGATAATCTTGAATAAATAGTGGCAAAACTGCCTGTTTTGGATTAGAATAAGTATTAGTTAGATTTTTCATCGCAAGTTAATTCTAATACAAAAAGAGGACCTTGGGGTTTTTTATGAACCCTTGGTCCTTCTTTTTTATAGGCTATGTTTTTTCACAGCCCCGCTTTTCATCTTATGATGTGCCTTGGGGAGAGCCATTTTTCTCCGTCCCCAATGGTTTACATTGCCTCAAGGATAGCTGCCAGGTAATCATTGATTGCGCTCATAGCATCAATAGTTGACTCTGCGTCTTCCTCAGCAAGGCTTGCCTGATCAACCTCTCCAAGAGATTCGATCAGCTCCTTGGCCTGATTCAGGTTTGCTTCTACTTCGTCACTCTGCTCAATCTCATCGGACATATAGGCATCGGATACCGCATTGTATGCCTCTACTAACAACTGGTAGTTGCTCTGCAGCACTGCGAAGGTCTCATCAGAACAAGGGGTAGACTCTGTTACCTCTCCCATCATAGCCTCGTCTGCTGCGTAAAGAGCATCTGCAAGGGTTTCCATAGCATTCAACAGAACCAGTGCATCATCCTCAGAAATGTTTTCCTGAGTCAGTTCACCCATCTGGTTGATTGCGTCAGCACTCTGGTTCAATGCATCCTCCAGATCTGCATCAGCTGCAATCTGATCTTCTGAATAAAGGTCAACAGTCTGATTGTGAAGATCTGTCAACAATCCGAACACTTCCTGCAAAGAAGCGAAAGTTTCATCAGAACACATCTCCTTAGCGCCTGTTTCCTCTGCCTCTGCATCCTCTACAGTGTCTGCCTCTGCCTGAACACTTACATCATTCTGAGCAGCGGGAGTCTCCTTGGATCCTCCACATGCAGTCATGGATAATACCATTGTTCCACATACAATCAGTGCAAGTAATTTTTTCATAGTAATCTCCTACCTTTCCGTAATCTGCATCCTATTAGGTGACAATCCACAGGGATCGCTCGCGCCTTCATGCAGGTACATTGTTTACTAACTGAGATCAGTATAATTCCAAATAAATCCCTGGAAACATCTCTGTTGTGAAATGTCGATTTTTTGTCCCGAAATGTAACACAAATTAGGGAAAATACGATATAATGGGAGAAATACAAAGGATGGTTTATTCAAATTATGATACTCCAAATTGTTCGATATATCGTCGCACTCGTCTTCGGAGTCGTAGCAACTGCAGCTTTTGCAGGAATCCGAAATACCAGGAAAAACATCTTTGGCCTAAGTATCGTCTCCTTGGGCATTCTGCTGTTGCAGCTGGTATTTCTCATATTAATGGGATTGGACCAGACCCTGGCCCTGTACCCCATCCATACACATCTGATTTTAATTGTTTTCCTGATTTTTCACTTTGAGTGCACCTGTCTGGATGCCGTTATCTACACCCTTCTGGCTTACATGTGCTGCCAGATACCTGCCTGGGTTTCCAAGCTGGCAATCTATACTCCATTCAATAGTGGCGGTCTGGAACTTACCATCTATATTGTCACAGTGTGCGCCACCTTATATTTGATCTGCCGGTTTGCAGCAAAGCCCGTGCACGAATTGGTGCAAAGCTCCACACGGTCAGCCATTGCCTTCTCCCTGGTTCCTGTCACTTATTACCTGTTCGATTACGTCACTACAGTGTGGACCCAGCTTCTCTATACCGGCAATTACCATATCACCCAGTTTATGCCACTGATTGTCTGCGTCTCCTATTTAATCTTCGCCGTCATCTATAACAAAGAGCAGAAAAAGCGGGTACAGTCCAACGAAGAGCGAACCATGCTGGAAAATGAATTATACAATGTGGAAAATGAAATCGAAAGCTTAAGTGAGTTGGAACATAAGACTCGGGTTTACAGACATGACATGCGCCATCACCTGTCATTGCTTTTAATGTATCTGGAGGAGGATCAGATCAAGGAAGCCAAGACCTACATTCAGGAAAACTTAAAAACCATTGACTCCTTCACTCCAAAAAGATATTGTGATATGCAGATTCTGAATCTGTTATTGTCCCATTTTGCAGGCAGAGCGGAGGAGATTGGAGCAAGCTACCATCCGGATATCAAACTGCCGGATCATCTGCCTTTAAGTAATATGGAAATCTGTACCCTTGTGTCCAATGCTTTGGAAAATGCTTTTGACGCCACAGAAAATGTGCCTGTAGGACGTAGAATGGTAGATGTAAGAATACAGGAATTTCAGGAGCAGCTTGTGATCTCCATTGATAATTCCTGCAACAATGATATTGTCATTATAGATAATCTGCCCCAGGCCTCCCGAACCGGTCACGGTTACGGAACCAAGAGCATTCAATCCATCGCCAAAGTGCATGGAGGAATGGCCCTTTTCCAGGTAAAGGAGGAAATTTTCTCCCTGATGGTAACCATTCCACTGCACAATATTACTGTCTGATAGCGGAGTGCAGATAGTTTACATACTGTGTATGCACCTCCGTCAGCAAATTTCTGGAGATGGGAATTTCCTTGCCGGTCATAGTTTCGAAACTATTTTTATTCAGACTCTTCATATGATCCATGTTAATCACATAAGAGCGATGGATCTTTAGGAAATTCGGCTGGGAAAGCAAATTTTCTTCATAATCCGAAAGTTTGCCCCGAAGAGCCTTGGTCTCTCCATCAATCAGGTGAAACAACAAGGTTCGGTTATTGATTTCCACATATTCCAGCTGGGACAGGGAAATCACATGCAACTCCTTGGCGTTCTGAATCGTCAGCATATGGCTGACCAATTCCTTCTTTATTGCAAAAATCCGATTTAACCCCTTAAACAACTCCGCTTCGTCCACCGGTTTCATCAAATAGTCAAATGCATGAACCCGGTAACTGTCCACGGCAAATTCCGGACTGGACGTCAGAAACAGAATCGGAATATCCTCATTGATCTGACGAATATCTCTGGCTGCCTCAATGCCGTTAAGGCCCGGCATCAGAATATCCATCAGCAATGCATCATATCTGCCAGAGGGAAGGTTTGACACAAGATCCAAGGCATTTCCATAGAGATCGTAGCGAACCTTTTCCCCTTCCGGCGTCACATAACGTTCCAGCATCTGTGCAATACTATGCAGTTGATTTTTGTTGTCATCACAGATAGCAAGTTTCATTTTACAGTCCTAACAATTGTTTTTTCTTCGCATCAAACTCTTCCTGGGTGATGGCGCCCATATCTAAAAGTTCCTTGAACTTCTTCAGTTCATCCGCTGTACTGACAGGCTGTGCAGGAGCTGCCTCCTGTGCCAGGGAATGATTGTCATTCTCATAAATCACCTTACAGTTGGGATAGCAGGTATCCCGGAAAACCTGAATCAACTCCGTCAACTCAGAAACTTTCTGATTGTAATCTGCCATATAATCATATACGGAAGGATGGGTTCTGTCAAAGGTAGGCGCCCCCTCGTGCTCCTTCACAGAATCCCACCAGGGATGATTCAGCACCAGCTCAATGTGAAATTTCTCAAAAGGCAACACCGGGCGGAAGGAAGGGCTGGAGTAGGAAGAGGAGGAGTAATCCTGTTTCTCATTACTGCCTGCTCTCAGTTCCTCCACACGTTTTCTCTGCTCTTCCATACGCTTTCTCTGCTCTTCCAGGAACTCATAACGCTCATACTCCCGATTAAAAGCATCGATTTCCATCTGCAGTGCATTCACCTCATCCGGCACCGGAGATGTGTAAAACCGAAGGCTCTGAGGTGTCAGCTCCATGAGCACTCGGTCATCTTCAGAAATTGTCATACGCTCCACACAATTTCCGGGGAACACAATGGCATTGTTCAAATTTGTGATTTTGAACAGCTGATGCACAGAATCACAGATAAAAAAGGTGTTGCTGAAAAAACGGCTGCTTCTGGAATAAGTCTCCTGGAACATTTCCCTAAGCTTGGCATTTTCCCCATCATAAAATTCCAAATACTTCTGAAATTCAGCCATCGTAAGGTTGTTGGCTCTGCCCTGGGGAAGATTGATCTTGTCCGCACAGACAGAACAAATAGGCTCGCCCTCAATCTTGGTAGGCAACAATCTGGGAGTGGGGCTTCCGCAGATTGGACAAAGTTTTTTCTTATTAGTAAATAGGCCCATAAAAATACCTCCTCGCACGAAACATATTTGATGTTTCTATTCTACAAAAAAATCTTTGCCGTGGGCTATAATCACGCGAAATGTAAGATTTTTGTTGTAAAATGCGAGGAGGAATCATCCATTGTCAAAAAAGCCTTTTTGCCCTTTCCCGTTAGCTATTCCCAATGCCTACAAAACACCGTCTGTCCAGCCAATGTCTTCGCCGTCACCTGAGCCGGCATCGGGCTGCTGAACAGGTTCCGAAGGGGTGGGTTCTGCAGGAGTCTGTGTTCCTGCCTGTCCGGTTTCCTGACCAGTCTGCGTATTTTCTACAGCCTGGCTATTATTGTTTCCTTTGTTCTTCTTGTTATTTGCGTTACCATTTGCACTCTTATCCGCACCGGCACCTTTTTTGTCTACCGTAATTTCCTGGGTCGCATCCGCAAGTCCATTCTCCCTCTTCAAAGAAGCCACAGAAAATCCACCGTTTTCCTCATCCGTTCCGTTTGTCTCCGCCTCCTGGTGCTGTCTTACAATTTCTTCCATCTTCTGTCTGCCTGCAGACACCGGATCAGATTGTTCAAACTCCTGAATGGTGCAAATATCTATCCACTGACCCTGACTGTCTTGCTGCTGTACCATATCATCCAACAATCTGACGGTGGTATCGCCGGATTCTTGGTCCGCTGTGGCCAGATCAGAGACATTCTCTTCCTTTTGGCCCATTACTTCCTGCCAGGCTTCTCTCTTTTCTGCCTTTAATTCCTTTAACTCACCTAGGGTGCTGTTTAACTTCACCATCAGAATGAGACTTAAAATTGCAAATACAATGGCTGCAATGGCGGTAACAATCAGCCAGTCCTTCCTCTTCTCCATGTGTTTCTCCTCCATACAAATCAACTAGCTTTGTTTTTCCTATGAAATTGGCAGCTTTACTGTGTCTCTACACTGTCAACAATATTTTTCAAAAATTGATATCCACTGGTTCCCGGCTGAAAATCTCCTTTTTTCAATCCCGTTTCATTGAAAAATCAGCACCGGATGTTCTTCTTTTTCAAGGAAATCAAAAAAATACTTGCATAGGGCAAAAGTTTATGCTATATATAGTTGCATAAAATATACAACGAAAGGAAAGCGAACGATGAAGCTGCAGGAAACCCTGGAACATCTGAATTTTTCAAGGCTGGAAGCACAGATTTATATGGCATTGATCGGTTCTGAGCCCATGTCTGCCTATCAGCTGGCAAAAAAAATCGCAATTGCACGCCCTTCTATTTACAATGCGCTGGAGCACATGCTGGATAAGGGGATGGTGGAGCTGGTTCCGGATCAGACAGCACTGTATACCGCCCAGGAGCCGGAGGTGCTTTTGGGGCGGATGCAGGCGGAAATGACAGCAAACCTTTCTCTCGCCAGGCAACAGCTGAAAGAATATGAGACGGCGAAGCAGCCGGAGGTGCATTTCGTATTCCGGGGCTTTGAAACGGCGATGGCAAGGGCAGGGAAGCTTCTGGAGGATGCCCGGGAGGAGGTTTATCTGAATGCGGATTTTGATCTTTCCCGTTTTGCAGAGACCTTCCATCGGCTAAAGAAAAAAGGTGTGCGGATCGTTGCGTTTTCCTTTTATGATCTTGGGCTGAACCGGGAGGATGTGGAGTTTTATACCCACGGAGGAATGCTGACAGCACATCAGCCCTCCCGTCTGATGCTTGTGACAGACAGGCAGATGACGCTGACAGCTGACTGCGGTGCATTTGCCAACTGGAGCGGTACGGTCAGCAACAATGGGCTGATGGTGAAAATTTTGTCGGAGCATATTCAACACGACATCACCTTACTGCAGCTGCAGGAAAAGTATGGACTGGAAATGTATTGAAATGAGATCGGCTGCAGTTTAAAAGGATGCAGCCTGGAAAAAGGAGGTCTGAACATGATTCATTTAGAAGCGGTTTATCATAGAGCGTCACAGCAGTTTTGCTATGCATTGAATGAGGAAATTTTGATGGTAGGGCTGCAGACCGGAGAAGAAGTGGAACAGGTTTGGATTCATTATGGCGACCCGTTTTCTACTGGTATTCTGGGCGGAAACGAGGCTTGGGAAGGCAGTCGGGAGGAGATCGTGACAAAAATGCGTCTGCCCCAGCACCTCTGGTGGGAAATTCCCGTGCAGCCTCCCTATAAACGGTGCCGGTATTTCTTCGAGCTGCAGGCAGGAGCAGAACGGGTCTTTTATTTTGAGGATGGCTTTCATTCGCCAGAGGATGTGAAAAACGGACAGCTGGGACAGTGCTTTACGTTTCCGTGGATGAATTCGGTGGATATCAACGTGACGCCAAAGTGGGTGCGGGAGACGGTCTGGTATCAGATTTTTCCGGAGCGCTTTTGCAACGGCAACAAAGAAAATGATCCGGACTGGGTAAAGCCCTGGGGATACCATACCGTAAGTAATCTCGATTTTTACGGCGGCGATCTGGATGGAATTCGTCAGAAGCTTCCTTATTTACAGGAGCTTGGTATTACCGGACTGTATCTGACGCCGGTGTTTGAATCTCCCTCAAGTCATAAATATGATACGACAGATTACCGGAAAATCGATCCGGGCTTCGGAGATGAAAAGACTATGAAGCTGCTCGTTAAGGAGGCTCATGACAGAGGCATCCGCGTGATGTTGGACGGTGTATTCAACCATTGCGGCAGTAACTTTTTACCGTGGCGGGATGTGATGGAAAAGGGGCCTAAGTCCCCCTATTATGACTGGTTTATGATCAATCGCTGGCCCTGTCGGGAGCAGGAGGGCAGCACCCGGGATGGACGCTATTATTCCTTTGCCTTTGCGGAGCGGATGCCAAAGCTCAATACGAGTGAAAAAAAGGTGCGGGACTATTTTTTGGATACCGTTCGTTATTGGATTGAGACATTTGACATTGATGGACTTCGGTTAGATGTTGCAAACGAAATTTCCCATCTGTTCTGCCGTGAGCTGCGGCAGATGACAAAGCAGTTAAAACCGGATTTTTATCTGCTGGGGGAAATCTGGCATGACGCAATGCCGTGGCTTGGCGGGGACGAATTCGACGCCGTTATGAACTATCCCTTTGCTGCAGCCATCCGGGAGTTTTGGTATCAGCCGGAAAAGACGAAATCGGATCTGGAAGAGGCGATTCATGAAAATCTGGTGCGTTATATGCGTCAGACGACAGAGGTTTTGTTTAACCTTCTGGATTCCCATGATACAGATCGGCTGATCCATCAGACAGGTGGAAATCAGGATCTCTTTTTCCAGCAGCTTGCAATGCTCTTTACAATGCCTGGAAGTCCCTGTATCTATTATGGGACGGAAATCGCGATAGAGGGCGGCGCTGACCCGGATTGCAGACGCTGTATGCCATGGGATCAGATCGAACAGGGAAACTATGCAGAGATTACGGAGCAGGTAAAGCAGCTGATAGCCCTTCGAAAAGAGCCTGCGGCCCGCAGCATGGAAATCACATTTGAAAATAATAACAGCTCTGACCGGGTGGTGGAATATGTCAAAACCGGGGCAGAGGACAGCAGGCTCCGGGTTGTGTTGAATGCATCCGGAAAAGAGACCGATGTGGAGACAGAGGGCAGCGTGCTGTTTGCAAGAGGTTATGAGAATGGGGTGCTGCGCGCAGGCGGCGCATTGGTGGAACGGCTGTAAAACAAGGATTTCTGGTCAAACCGCAGCGAAAGAGGACAAAAATTTCACCAAAACTTTACCGGCATGTATATTGACAGAAGACTTTGCATATGATAACCTTACTGCTAAACAAAATTCCCTGTGAGGGAGTAGCGAGCGCAGCAAGTGCAGCTGCCGGAATAAAACAGAGCCGGCGGATCGCCTTTGCATCAGCGTAACAAGTCAACAACCCCGATCCTATGCCGATCTGGCTTGTTTTAAATTGCGAGACTCAGATACTGTTTTCTTTTTGAAAAGCAGTATTTGGGTCTTTTGTGATTTAAGACAATAGAGCGATCACGAAGTGAGAGATCTATTGTACGAAAAACACCATCGGGAGGAAAAAGAATGAAGTATTATTGTGAAGACTCACAACAGGTACTGCAGGAGCTGAACAGCCAAAAAAGCGGCCTGACGGAAAAAGAAGCGGCAGAGCGGCTTTTGCAGAACGGGGCAAATGAGTTAAAAGCGGCGAAGGGAAAATCCCTGCTGCGCCGGTTTGCGGAACAGGTGGCAGATCCGATGATCGTGATCCTGCTGGCGGCAGCGGCCATCAGCGGTGTGCTTGCAGTCCTGGAAAATGACAGCTTTGCGGATGTCATCATTATCCTGGCAGTGGTCCTGATCAATGCCGTGCTGGGTGTGTATCAGGAAAGCAAGGCGGAAAAGGCGATCGAAGCGCTGCAGGACATGGCAGCGGCCACCTCAAAGGTTGTGCGGGACGGGAAAATGTCCTCGATTTTGAGCAAAGACCTTGTGGTGGGGGATATCATCTGTCTGGAAGCAGGGGATGCGGTTCCGGCGGATGCAAGGATTCTGGAAAGCGCAAGCCTGAAAGCAGAGGAAGCTGCACTGACAGGAGAATCCGTGCCGGTCACGAAGCTGATCGATCAGATCTTTTTGGCAGACGGGGAACGGGATGTGCCTCTGGGCGACCGTAAAAATATGGTCTATATGGGAAGCACGATCGTATATGGACGTGCTGTGGCAGTCGTAACGGCCACCGGTATGGATACGGAAATGGGAAAAATTGCGGATGCGCTGTCTCAGGCACAGGAAGGACAGACACCGCTGCAGAGAAAACTGACACAGCTTTCGAAGGTGTTGACAAAGCTGGTGATCGGAATCTGCGTACTGGTTTTTGCGATTCAGATGATCCGGGCAGGCAGCCTGAATTTTGAGGTTGCGCTGAACTCCTTTATGATTGCGGTTTCCCTTGCAGTGGCGGCGATCCCGGAAGGACTTGCGGCAGTTGTGACAGTCGTACTTTCCATCGGTGTAACGAACATGTCAAAACGAAACGCGATTATCCGCCGGCTGACTGCAGTGGAAACCCTTGGCTGTGCCCAGGTGATCTGCTCGGATAAGACCGGAACGCTGACGCAGAACCAGATGACAGTTGTAGATTCCTTCGGAGCAGAAGAGAAGGAGCTTTCGGCAGCAATGGCACTGTGCAGTGACGCAGAGCTGGATGCAGACGGCAGTGTGACAGGAGAACCGACGGAGGCTGCCCTGGTTGTCTGGGCGAACCGGATCGGGCAGGATAAGAATCTTTTAAAACAGAGTATGCCCCGTGTGATGGAGGCTCCCTTTGATTCCGGACGAAAAATGATGTCCACGGTCCATAAACGCAAGGACGATTATATTCAGTTTACAAAAGGAGCGCCGGATGTGGTTCTCACCCGTTGTGGGTTTTATCTGGAGGATGGACAGCTTCTGCCCATGACAGAAGAATATCGGAAAAAGGTTCTGCAGGCAAATAAGTCCATGGCAGATCGGGCGCTGCGTGTGCTGGCATGCGGACAGAGAGTCTGGACGAAAAAACCGGAAAGCGAGGATGCGGATCTGCTGGAGCAGGAGCTTTGCTTTTTGGGACTGTGCGGCATGATTGATCCGGTGCGTCCGGAGGTAAAGGCAGCAATTGACGAATGCCGGGAAGCGGGTATCCGACCGGTTATGATCACGGGCGACCATGTGGATACGGCAGCAGCGATTGCAAAAGAGCTTGGTATTTTACAGGATGGCAGCCTGGCAGTGACCGGAGCAGAGCTGGAAAAAATGGACGATGCAGAATTTGCAGAAAAGTTCCGGAACATCAGCGTTTATGCCCGCGTACAGCCAGAGCACAAGACACGTATCGTAAACGCCTGGAGAAATGCCGGCTATGTGACGGCAATGACCGGTGACGGCGTTAACGACGCGCCCTCCATCAAGGCTGCGGACATCGGCATCGGAATGGGCATCACAGGAACGGACGTTACCAAAAATGTGGCAGATATGGTGCTGGCGGACGATAATTTTGCAACGATTGTCGGCGCGGTGGAAGAGGGTCGCAGAATCTATGACAACATCCGGAAGGCAATCCAGTTTCTGTTAGGCTCCAATATGAGTGAAGTGCTGAGTATTTTCTTTGCGACACTTCTGGGCTTTACGATTCTGCAGCCGGTGCATCTTCTGTGGATCAATCTTGTAACGGACTGCTTCCCGGCGCTGGCGCTGGGTACGGAAAAGGCAGAGCCGAACATTATGAAGCGCAAACCCAGAGATGCGAAGGCCGGGATTTTTGCAGATGGAATGGGCTTTGATATTGCTTATCAGGGACTTTTGGTAACAGCACTTGTCATGGTTTCCTATTTTATCGGACATTTCATGGAAACCGGAGAATGGACCATCACAAACAGCGCCCATGGCACTACGATGGCGTTTGTCACAATGTCAATGGCGGAAATTTTCCACAGCATGAATATGCGTTCCCAGAGAGGAAGTATTTTCAAGCTTGGCTCGAAAAACCGGCTTCTGCTTGGAGCGGCAGTGGTTTCGCTGCTTGCAACCACTGCAGTGTGCGAGATCCCGCTGCTTGCCGGAGCATTTGGCTTTACGAGTGTAGAGCCTGCAGAGTATCTCGTTGCACTACTTTTGAGTGTGCTGGTAGTTCCCATCGTGGAGCTTGTAAAGTGGATCCAGCGGCGCAGTGCGAAACACGAGGGCTGATCGGCGCAGGTTGAACTTGTTACCGTTCACCCGCGCCATTCGCAAAACGCGTCTTCGACGCTCTCCGCTGCTTCGCAGCTCATTTTTGCTCATAAAGTGGCGCTCCCTTCGTACCTTTTTGCAAGCAGATTTTCATGCAAGCATGAAATCTGCTTGCAAAAAGGTACGAGTGAACTGTAATGTTTTATTTATTTTGCACTGTTTTTCTTTTATGCCTTTCGAGTTTTTGTGCTAATTAACTACATATTAACATTGTGTTCATAATTTGTTCATATTTAATTGCTATACTGAGTTTGTCGTTAAGGAACAGAACTTAACGATCTACCAAAGGAAACACAGATAATTTTTTCATAATAGCCCAGGTGCCGGGAGGCCCTGGGCACTCCTCATTTTTAGGGGGAAATTTTCCGTTTCATGTCTTACAGGATTCTACGCCTGCGGCGGGTCGCGTAAGCGACATCATTCCTCTCCGCCGCAGTGCGATCCTCGCGGAGCGTTTTTCATTGGATAGAAGCGCAGTTTTTATCCGATAAAAATAAAATCCTGCAACGCAGGATTCTACGCCTGCGGCGGGTCGCGTAAGCGACACTATTCCTCTCCGCCGCAGTGCGATCCTCGCGGAGCGTTTTTTATTGGCTAGAAACGCAGTTTCTAGCCAATAAAAAAGCAGCCCGATCGCATCCGCGTCCGAACTGCCTCAATACCATAAAAGTTTTTCAAAAACAATAGAATGCACGCTCTGCGAGCATTCTATTGTCATGAATAAAGCGAACCCTGACAGGATCGGTCAGCCGTCAGGCTCCATCCGTGTCTTCCTTGCTTAATGCCTTAATCTCTTCGTTCAGCTCCTGCATCCGGTTATCAAGTGCAGATACCATGCCTGCACATTCGATCAGCTCTCGCTTAACATGCTCCGGCGCATTGCCCTCGAATTTGTAATTGATCTTGTGCTCCAGGCTCGCCCAGAAATCCATTGCTACCGTACGGATCTGAATCTCCACCTTTACATCAACAGTGCGATCGGACAAAAATACCGGAACGGTCACGAGCATATGATAGCTCTTATAGCCGCTCGCTTTCGGCAGGCGAATGTAATCCTTGACTGCGATGACATGAATATCATTCTGCAGTCGAATCATCTCCGCGATTCTGTAAATATCCGATGTAAAAGAACAAATTACACGGATTCCCGCAATATCATTGACATACTTCACCATATTTTCGATCGTGGATTCATATCCATGCCTGCGTAGCTTCTTTACGATACTCTCCGAAGTCTTAATTCTGGATTTAATATGTTCGATCGGATTATATTGATGAACGTGCTGAAATTCGTCGTTTAAAATTTCCAGCTTCGTATTAATCTGTTTCAGGGCGGCATTATAAACCAATATCACTTCCTGCCACGTTTCGATCTGGCTTTCTGCATCCAATAAAAGTTCCATACCTTCGGCCTCTCTTTTCTTGATAATTTTATTATAGCATACCCGATGCGGAAACAGACGGATTTCATTAAAATTTTAGATATTCCGCCCAATCTTCCTCCGGTTTTTCACTACACAAATATATTTATGCACTTCCTCCGGGATTTATGCTATACTGACGTAAACAGCTTTCACATCAAAGGAGATTTTTCATGTTCCGTTTATGGGCGCGCACATTTCAAAATAACCACATGTTAAACGATACCGTCATCTGCGACGACCGCGAAGAAACCAGAACCCATAAGGTTTTCGACGCGCTGCAGGAGGTCTGCATGCAGTTCGACCTCGGCAAACCAATCTGGCTCGACAGCAATATCAATGATTTCCGCCGCCATGCCAAAACACGCTTCCGCCAGGATTCTTTTGTTGAGGAAATTGACTTCGATTACCTGGAAATCCAGGTGATTGAAGAAGATTGAAAGCTGCATCATTTTTGAAACCTGCGACTTATTCAGGTGTCTTGGATGATCAACCAGTCAGGCATCAAGGTCGGGGACTTTTGCCCGACATCTTAAATATCATATAGTATAGAAACGGAAACGAGAACCGTACGGCATTTGCTAATGCGGTCTGCTCGTTTCTTTTTTTTATGTCACAGTTCACTCGTATCCTTCCGGGTTCAGATTCCGTGCTTGCACGAAAATCTGAACTCAGAAGGGTACGAAGGGAGCGCCATTTTATGAGCAAAAAGAGCTGCAAAGCAGCGGAAAGCATCAAAGATGCGTTTTTGCGAATGGCGCATGTGAACTGTAACTTTTTTCTATCATCTCTTCTTGACATTTTGTCACTTTTCATGTAGTATCTGCATATATTACATGTAGTTTTAAATACTACGTATAATATTTTGTAATGCCACATCGCTTGTTAAACGAACATTCTGCTATCCCTGACACAGAATGCCCGCAAAATACGCATTCCATTGTATCCAAATGTAAGGAGGAGGTACTACTATGAACATAACCATTCGGGAACCCGGAAGCGCACTCACCCATTTTATCGCCATGCTGCTCGCTCTCTGCGCAGCAGTCCCGCTGTTAGTCCGCGCAGCTGTCCACTCCGGTGTAAAAAGCCTCACTGCAATGACAGTTTTTATGATCAGCATGGTTTTATTGTATGCCGCCAGCACGATATACCATTCTGTCAACTGCTCCGGGCGCATTCTGCGTATCTTTCGGAAAATGGATCATATGATGATTTTCGTCCTGATCGCAGGGACCTATACGCCGGTATGCCTGCTGACCCTGCCAAAGCCCTCTGGTCTGATGCTGCTTGCCGCAGTCTGGGGAATCGCGCTGGTCGGAATTTTTATCAAAGGCTTCTGGATCACCTGTCCAAAATGGTTTTCCTCTGTTTTGTATATCGCAATGGGCTGGAGCTGCCTGTCCGTTCTGGGACAGCTGTTTTCCCTGCTTCCGCTTCACGCCTTTTTATGGCTGCTCGCCGGCGGACTGATCTATACTGCAGGCGGCATTATCTACGCGCTCAGGCTGCCGCTGTTTGACGCACGGCATCCGATGTTCGGCTTACACGAAATTTTTCATTTGTTCGTCATGGCCGGCAGCCTGTGTCATTTTGTGTTTATGTTCTGCTATCTTGCGTAAAAATCTCCATTCCGCAGGCGCCTTACACCGAAGGAACCTCGTACGATCAATAGCTGTTTTGTGACGCCTGCGGCACGGACTGTGTATACAAAGCCGGCTGCTCTGCAGATACCAGATTTCCATCTGCATCTGACATTTTTCTTACTCCGTACCTGCTTCGCTCCGCCACCATTGCACCAGCCCCGCCTGACATCAGTGCCGCCGCTGTCATCCCTGTCCCCATCGCAGCTGGCGGTGCTCCCCTCAGACGGGATGTCTGGATAAACTGCAGCGCTGCTGCCGTGCGCCCTGCCTGTGCAAGCTCCCGCGACACCGAATACAACATCAGAAACGTCATATACTGGCGCGCAGTCAGCTTTTCTCCCATCAGATTTACAAGGCCGTTTACCTCCTGCACAGAAAGGCTGACCGCTTCAAATGTTCCTGCCGGAAGTCCCGCCAGCTCCATAATCTGATGCAGCTGTTCCAGCCATTCACTGGAAATCCGCCCTTTTTCATGGATATAAGCAGGGCGCTCCGGATTGCGAAATTTCTGGAACAGCCATCCCATCTTTTCGGTTTCGACAAGCGCGGTAGGATTCGTACCAACGCTCACAGAACGGATTTCTGTACCGCATGCATCCACTGGTTCAGCTCCCGATACCTTTGCAGATTGCTTCGCAGCGATACCATTTGTTCGCAGGCTCTCCTGTGTGAACTGCTGCAGCTTCATAAATCCCACGCAGAGCCGGTCGCGCTCTTCCAGTTCTTTTTTCAGAAGCTGTGCCATCAATAAAAGAATGCCGGACATCGCGCAGTCCATCCGCACAGAATCCTTCCACGGCGCTTTCATTTCTTTCCATTCCTGCACACTCAGCCTGTCGCACTGCTGCATACGTTTCCAGAGAAATCCCCAGCTTCCCTGTAAAAAATGGCAAACCTGATTTTTTCCTTTTTCAAACTCGTCCATGGATTCCTCTTCCAGCTGCTCAAAAATTCCCGCTGCCAGAATCGCGTAGCGCCGCTGTTTCCATCCAAACTGCTCCAAAAATACCGGATATCGGCGCATCCATGCAATCCCCTTCTCATTCCAGAGATCTATTTTCTCCTGCTTCTGCCGGTTCATCCAGCTTCTCGCACCTTTCTGGTTGGCAGCCGCATAGACCGCCGCAGGCATCAAATAAATCCAGCTGTCTTCGGCGCGTTGTTCCATGCAGAGAAGCAATCCTGTCTCCTGTACGTTTAACGTTCCCTGTTTTTCTTTTTCCCGAAAAAGCGTCAACGCATACAGACTGTCCTGCTCTGCGCTGCAAAAATACAGATACTCTCCCCGTCTATTCTTCATGTTCTACCTCCAGAAAATCGCCGTCCATAAGCATTGAAAATGTCTTTTTCTCCTGATTGTAAAGATATACATGATTGGACAGAACCTCCTCCGGTCTGGTACATTCCCGGTTCGTTTCCTGCAAACTGTACTCCACTATTTCCGGAGAAATCATTCCGACGCCATGAATTTGTGCCTCATGAATACTCGTGAACGCAATATAAAAGTCACCGCCCAGATCCTGCGCGATTTTCTCCGCAACACCCGGATAAAAAACGGCAATCGCTCCGTTGATTTCCAACGTATTTGTCAACAGATAGCTGCGCATGCCCGGCGGGATTTTCTGTTCGTCGTCCTCCCCCATAAAAATGCCGTTCTCGTACCGCTTTCCGTCCCAGCCCATCAGGCACTGGATCGAATACAGCCGCGGCGGATACAAAAAGCTCGTATTGACCAGCGCCGCCCGCATTACCTCCGCTTCGGGGACCATCCATTTCTGAACCTGATCCCGGTACACCTTCGTCGTAAAATAATCTCCTCCCAGATGAGATAAAACGCAGTACAGCACCAGCGCTACATCCCCGATGCGGATATACGGCACGTTTACAAGCTCGCTTCGGTAAAAATCCAGATTGAGCGGACGAAGAATCAGCATATTTTTCATTTTTCCGTACTCACTTTTTTCTGAAAGAGCCGTATTTTCCTGCGCTTCCACTGCTGCCTCAAGAACCCGAAGCATCCGCTCTTTTTCCTGCTTTTGCACCTTTTTATCCCCGCTGCAGAGCCTATCGAGCATCCCTTCTGTCGCCTTTAAACGAGCACAGCAGTCCCTGCATCCATTTTTAAAGCAGAATAAAAAACTGTCCTCCTCCGTCAGAATCTGAAACGGGTAAGGAAATTCCGACTCTACCTCCTTTTGCAGAAACGCCCTCGCATATTCCATTTTTTGTGTGTCGTCCATTCGTCCTCCTTGTGAAAAATTGCGTACATGCCTGGAATCTTGTCTAGAATTGAACTAGAAACATCAGAATAATAAAAGAAATAACAAGATCAAACCAACATGTCAGAATGAACCGGTTATCAGCAACCGGCTTCGCCCTTTGCGATGAACAGCCCGGCTGTCCCCGCTCGCGCTACTCTTCTTCGATCACGAGCCCGCGCTGGCGCGCTCTACCGCCTGCTTCGCAGGCTGCTCGTTCTCTAATGGCACGAGAAAAACAAATGCCGCTTTCAGCGTCGCTGTTTTTCTTTCGTGCTCGCGCTTCTCTCCTTCGATCACGAGCCCGCGCTGACGTGCTCTACCGCCTGCTTTCGCAGGCGGCTCGTTCTCTAATGGCACGAGAAAAACAAATGCCGCTTTCAGCGTCGCTTGTTTTTCTTTCGTGCTCATTATATAGCACAATCGGCTTGAAAGGGAATACCGTAAACGGTATGACTTTCAAGCCGATCCAAATATGGTACTACAGTTCACTCGTAGCTTCCTGGGAGCAGATTTCGCGCTTGCGGGAAAATCTGCTCCCAGGAAACTACGAAGGGAGCGCCATTTCATGAGCAAAAGGAGCTGCGAAGCAGCGGAAAGCATCGAAGATGCGCTTTTGCAAATGAAATGGCGCGGTAACTGTTAGAATATTACGCCTGGATTTCCCGCACCAGACAATATTGTTTCAGGGAAAAATGCTTTTCCACGACTCCGTACACCTTAAACCCGAACTGCTGATAAAACGCAACGTTACGCGGGTTGTGCGTTTCCAGCGAAATCATCAGATCGTTGCGTTCCGCGTATGCAACCGCCTCTTCCACCAGCGTCGCCGCGATTCCGTGATGCTGCATTTCCGGATCAACCGCCAGATAAATGATATGCAGTCTCCGATCCTGATGCAGCTGATCCGTCCAGCTTGAATTCAGGTAATCCCTGCCGAGCACGAAATTAAAAAATGTTTTCAGGCTGTGATCCTCCCGGATCAGATAGCCCTCCGTGCGCAGCGTCGCCTGCACCTCCGTAAAATAACGATGCAGCAGATGGTACGGCTCCGTTTCGTCCGAAACGACCAATATGCCGTTTAATTTCTTACTGTCTGCAAAAATTTCACACGTCTCATAAAATTCCGTCAGGTCGCATTGAAACAGCTCCGGCATCAGCCGTTTCCGCACCTCTTCATCCGGAATCAGCTCCACATACAACGGGTCCGCCGCAAACGAACGGCACAACAGCTCCTCAAGCTTCGACAAATCCTCTTCCTGTACCCGATACAGTTTTTCACTGTCCATAAAATTCCACTCCGGCTTCTCTCAAAAGCCGCTCCATCCTTTCCGTCTGCACGCACAGCGTATCGATTTCTTTCCGGTACAAATTGCTCTGGCGCTCATATGCAGCCTCCAGCTGTGCAATTTCTTTCGTAAAATCACTGCAGTCCGTCTTTTCTTTTTCCAGAAGTCCGGTCACAACCGGGAAAAAGTTTTCAAACCCGATAATTCTTCCGGTTCCCCATTTCAGCCGATCTGCGCTCTGATCCAATGCATACGATGTAAAATGTCGATAAACCTCTTCTTCAAACAAAAATGCGTACCGGTTGCTGTCGATCTCATACAGCTTGCGCAGTGCCGCCGAGAGCCTTCCCTCTTTCAGATTGCGCACCGCACCTTCCAGAAGCTGCAAACGATCCTGCAAAATTCCATGCGGGAACAACACGTTTCCATACCAGTCGATCCGCACATAGGCGTCCTGCTCCTGCTGGAAAACCTGTAAAAGCGCTCGTTCCAGCTTCCGGGTGTCTGCCGCATGTACTCCTGCTGCAGTGTCCGTTCCCTGCATACATGCGATGAAATCTCCGTTCACCGCCCCGGCATCGCCAATCTCTGCCCCGCGCAGTCCAGATGCAGTTTCCACACCAGCCGCCGATGCGTCAGCGTGCCTCGCATTCCGGTTCGTTTTCTCTACCTTTGCATACAGCTGTTGCGCCGTTGCCGTCGCCTGCTCCAGCACCCGCAGCAGCCGCTGTCCGTCCGCGCCGGTCTTTTCACACCATTCACTGTCCAGCCGCTCCTTTGCTTTTCGGAATACTCTGGAAAAATCCAGCGGAACAACAGCCGTACGGTCAATCGCCATCAGCAAAAGTCCAAACAGCTCATGGTGCATCCGATAAACATCCTCATCGTAAAAGCCGTCGTTGTCGAACTGCGAATGATAGTTCGTTTCCATAAAGCTTCCGCCCGTAAAATCATTGACCATCGACGGGATTCCGGCAATCGCAATGGAAAAATCGTCCGACCAGGTTTCAATCGGCGCGGTAATCCTCGTTTCCTCCGGATATGCGCCGGTCAGACTCGGCAGCTCTTCCAGAAATTCTTCCAGAAAAGAAACATATTCAAACGTGCTCCGAATTCTCGCCCGCGTCCCGTGTGCCAGCGCAGGGAGCTCAAAATTCAGGTCGGCAATCACGCTTCCCCGCCACTCCGGATGCACCGTAAATACCTGTTCATACGCGCCCGTCGACCAGTCGAACTGCGAGTCCGCCACGCCCCATTCCTCGGACGCCATGCAGCAGAACATCAGCGTATTTTCGGGCTGATATCCAATTTCCAGCAGCGTTTTTCCCATCGAAAGCATCATCGAAATTGCGGTATTATCATCCTGAAAACCGTCAAAATAGGAATCGTAATGTGCGGAAAGCATAATTCTGCGCTCCGGGTGCGTTTTTCCGGGAATCTCCCCGACGATGTTATAGGTCGTCTGTGCCGGGATCACCTTTGTCGAAGCGTCAAACAGCACCTTTACCTCGCTGCGGCCCTGCAGCATTTTTTTCAATTGATCTGCATCGTGCCGGGCAATCGAAAACGCCGGTGCATTCGACGGTCCCGCGATATCCTGTGCGTTCAGTGCGCGTTCGTCTACCTCTCCGTAGCCGCCCGTCTGTGCAGCAATGACAGCTGCCGCGCCTTTTAAATGCGCCTGATAAACCGGATAATTGATCCACCACTCATCCCGCTGGTTGATATCCACTAATACGAGCTTTCCGGTCACATCCATTCCTTCATAATCCTGCAGAGTTCCTCTGCCTGCATACACAACCGAGTAGCACTCCGGTCCGTCCGTCACAAAATTCGTCTGATACGCGCCAAGCTGTATCGTTTCCTCTTCGCCTTTTTCGTTTAAAAAAGTCATTTTCGCGCGTTCAAATTCCCACGCATCTACTGTAATCGCATCCTTATGGATAATCGGAAAACCGATTGTGTGCATCTCCTGCTCCAGCATTTCCCCGGTTGCAAGCTCTGCCTTCGACCCCGCCGTCCGATAGCCGAGTTCTTCGTTGGTGCGGTGTTTTTCCATCCGTTTCGCCAGATGATAGGAATAGGAAATATCCAACTGCTGTCTGTATTTCTCCTGCATGTCCATCGTATACCACTCCTGTCTGTCATCGCTTTTATGCCTGATCCGGTATCATAGGAGACAAAAGACCTTTTTGATCCCGACATCATTTCAGTCCCAGTATATCATTCTTGTAGCAAAAGACAAGAAGGTTTCCGCTGCATAGAGGGCAAAGATTGAAAAATAAAATTTTTCAATCGCGAGATTTGTGTCTGCGCTCACTTGACACAAACTCGACATGCGCAAAAAACGTGCGCAGAAAGGAGGAGAAATATGCCGCGCAGAGGCGACCGGTTGTGGCTTTGCGCGGCATATTATATTTTGCGACGATGTCTGGTTACCCGATTACAAGCTCCCTGCCGCCCATTTTTTCATACAAACGGTGGGAAATGGAAACCACCGTCCGGTTTTCTCCGGCGCGCCTGAGCGCATACAAAACCTCCTGCTCTGTGCCTACATCGAGGTTCGCCGTGATTTCATCCAGCAGCAGAATCGACGGCCTCGCTGCAACCGCCCGGGCAATGGACAAAAGCTGCCACTGTCCCTGTGAAAACAGTGCATCCGTGCAGGGCGTATCATACCCCTGCTCCATTCCGACAATCACTTCATGCAGTCCTGCCAGCTTCGCCGCTTCGACCGCATCCTCTCTGGAAATCATCGGATCAGAAAGCGTAATCTGTTCCAGAACGGTTCCCGGAACCCGCTTAAAGCTCTGCTCCACGCAGCCAAACAAACGCCGTCTGATACTGTCCGGAAGCAGATAAGCGTCCTGCCCATATATTTTTACACAGCCCTTTTGCGGACGATACAGCCCCAAAAGCAATTTAAAAATTGTGCTCTTTCCTGCGCCGGTGCGCCCGGTCATCGTTACCTGCTCGCCGGTTTTTATCTCGAAGCTCAAATGCTTCAAAACCATCTTTTCCTCTTCATAGCCGAAGCTGACGTCTTCCAGGGAAATGCATGCGACCGCAGGCGATTTTGCCGGCTCAGCGACCGCAGCGCGATCCGAACCAGCGGCCGCAGCGCAACCCGAACCAGCGGCCACAGCATAATCCGAACCAGAGGCCGCGCTGGCTTTGCCAAGCTCTGTCATCGCTTTTTCTCCCGCGTCCTCAGAGGTTTCCAGCCGCGTCGGCAGCTCCAGAAATTCTCCGACACGCTTCGCGCCTGCCAGCGCCTCCTGGATCGTCTGGATTTCCATACCAATGCTTTCGATTGGGGAAAAGATTCTCGAAATATAGGAAATCACCGCAACCGCCGTACCGACTGACATGCCGAAAAACATTCTGACTTCCGGGCCGGACGAAGCCGACAGCAGCATGACAACGCCCGTCACCAGCGCATCTGTAATCAAAATAACCGGAGAATACAGTGCATCGTAAAAATTTGTACGCTCCATCGCAGCGTATCCCTCCTGCAGCGTACGGTCATAACGTTTGCGCATAAAGCCTTCTTTTCCAAAAACATGGATCATCCGAATGCAATGAATCGTCTCCGGCACAAGACCCGACGTCCGCGCGGCAGCCTTTCTGCTGTCCATCTGCGCAGCCAGCATTTTTTTCTGAACATGTCTTGTAAACAGCGCAATCAGCGGCAGAATCGCCAGCAGGGTAATCGCGAGTCCGCGGTTTTTCTGCCAGAGCACTGCGTAAATACCGATCATCGTGCAGGCGTCTGCAAACATGCTGATGATACCGGAGGTAAACAGCGTTTCCAGCGTATCAACATCCCCGACGAACCTGGATGCGATCGTTCCTGCGTCCATTTTACTCAACGCATCTGCGGACAGCTGCGACAGCTTTTCGCACATCTGACTGCGCAGACCGTGAGTCAGCTTCTGTCCGAATACGATCAAAAGGCTTTCCCGCGTAGATTCCAGCAATCCCGCCAGTGCTGTCACGCCGAAATAAGAAAATGCCTGTGCAATCGGCATCGGGTTTTCCGCAGTCAGCCCGTCCACGATGTTTTCCAGAATCAGCGGCGGCACAAGTGCAGTGACGACCGCGCCGACTACGGTGATGACCAATGCAATCGGAAGCAGAAGATTCTGTGTGCAGATTGATCCCACCGCAGTGAGAATTTCATGATGCGCCTTTGACGGCATCGTTTTTTTCAAACGCTCACGCATGGTCTGCTCCCTCCTTCCATACCTTGCACAAATTTGCATATTCCGGAACTATTTGCAGCATTTTTTCGTGCGTTCCTGTCTGCGTCTGTCCGTTTTCCATCCAGATAACCTGATCCGTCTGATCAAACAAATACAGGCGGTGCGAAATCAGCAGGATAATCCGATCCTTTGACATCGCTTTTAATTCCCGGAAAATCTCCTCCTCCGTATTCCGATCCAGCGCCGCAAACGGGTCATCCAAAACGATCAGCGGCTTTGCATGGGACAGCGTCCGTGCAAGCGCCGTTCTCGCCTGCTGCCCGCCGGAAAGCCGCACGCCGCGGCTGCCGACCAGCGTATCGACGCCGTTTTCCATTTCAGCCACCTCCCGATCCAGGCAGACGCGCGAAAGCTCCCTGCCGACATCGATCTGCTCCTCTCCGAGTGCGACATTGTTTCGAACACTGTCCGCCAAAAGCTCCGGATCGTGTCCCTGCCATCCGACCATGCTCCTGCGTTCTCTGTCTGAATATTCAGATAATTCTTTCCCGTTTAACAAAACATGCCCGGTATAAGGCACTTCTCCCAGAAAAATTTTACCAAGTGTCGATTTGCCGCACGCAACAGGACCCGTGATCCCGATGATCTGTCCAGGCTTTGCACTTATCGTCAATCCGTCAAAAATCTGCTTTCCGCCCGGATATGCGCCGCCCGCCTGATCCAGCTTCAGGCTGACCGCCCCGGCTGTCTTTTCTTCTGTTTCTTCCGGAGGCTCTGTCAGCAACGGACGGATTCTTTTCCACGAAACGTTCGCTTTCTGTACGGAGTTAAACAGCTTCGCCGCCTTCGAGGACTTGACCGCAAGCTTTCCATAGCAGGATAAAAATGTCGTAAACGCTGCGATGTTCCAAACCGTCCATCCGCTGTTTAACACATTTTTCGAGCCGAAATACAAAATCAGCACGGTGCTTCCCATGGAAATCACCTGATACAGCGGAGGCATCGCTACGACCTGCATCCCTGCACGGACTGCTGTTTTTTCGTAATCGTCCAGCTGTTTTTCATACATGCCGCTGCGCTGTTTTTCACAGCCGTAAATCCGATAAGTCACCGCGTTGCCCGCGCGGTCCAGCGTCGCTGTATTCAAGCGTCCGGCGCTCTCCTTATATGCGGCATTGCTGCGCTCTACCACAGTTTTCATCTTTTCCGCCATCAAATAGGAAAACGGCGGGAACAACAGACACAGCAGTGCAAGCCGCCAGTCGTACCACAACAGCATCGCAGCATAGGCAAGCAGCGCAATACCGGTATCAAAAATCTCCGTCGTGAACTTCCGGATTCCCTCTACGCACGCATCCACGTCAGACACCGCTTTTGTCAGAAGGCTTCCGGCCCCCTCTTTTTCCAGCTCACCTACACTTTTATGTACCAGATTCCCGTAAAGCACCTGCTTCATGCTCCGGTTGATATCGTTCGCAAACCGGCGCACATAAAACCGCTTGATGTAGCGCGCGCCCTGCACGAATCCGATCACTGCCACATACGCGCACACCAAAAGCAGCATATCGGTAAAAAATTTTTTCCCTGTAAATACATCCAGCAGACACTGTGCAAGCCGTCCTTCAAACCACGGTCCCGCGAGCAGTCCGATATTATAAATCAGGCCGGAAACCGTCACCGCAAGCAGCGGCTTCCACTCCGTCACAAAGTAGCTTCCGATCTGATCCGGTTTTTTCCCAGCAGTCCGGATTCCCGATTCTTTCCTGTCGCACATCGTCGTCCCTTCAGCCATCCTTTTCTCCTCTGTCCATCCGTTCCTTTACCTGCAAAAATCCAGACCGGCTTTCTTTTTTCGATCTCAGATACAGTCGATCCAGCATTTCGCAAAAGTGCTCGGTTTCTGATTCGTCCAGTTCCTCCATCAGCCACTCATAAAACGTCGATTCAATGCTGACCTTGGAGTTTTTCAGCCCTTCCGCCTTTTTTGTCGCATACAAAAGCTGACTTCTTTTGTCCTCCGGATTGTCCCGGCGAATCAGGTAGCCCTTCGCTTCCAGACTTGCCGCCCGGCGCGCCGCAGCTCCCTTGTCGATTTTTAATTCTTCCCGCAGCTGCGCCTGTGTGATGCCGGGATGGTGCCGCACCAGATGGATAAAATCGAACTCCGCCGTCCCGATTCCTTCCTCCTTCATCGTCTGTACCGTCAGCTTATTTAACTCCCGCGCAATTTTCGTCATTTTCCGTTCGGTTGGGTCCATCGCAATCGTCCTCCTGACTTTAAGTTGCAGGGGCTTTCCTGCACGATAGTTTTTCAAAATGGATGTACCTACATCTTTCTTTCATCCTAGTTTATCCGCAGAGAACTGTCAACCGTTTTCCTGCGCTTGAATTATCAGGAAAACCGCGCTATGATGTTTTTAACTGACTTATGTATCACACAAAGGAGGGAAATTTGTATGACTTTAGAACCGCTTATTTTAAAAATGATTTCCTACGATCACGGCTGCCCGGGGCGCATTCAGCATTTTCTGAAGGTGCACAGCTTTGCAAAGACGATCGCTGTTTCCGAGCATCTCGATGAAAAAACACTGTTCATTACGGAAGCTGCCGCCATCGTGCACGATATCGGCATCCGGCTGTGTCTGGAAAAATACGGAGACGGAAACGGAAAATTGCAGGAAAAAGAAGGTCCTGCCCTGGCAGAGCAGATGCTCTCCGAGCTGGGATTTGAAAAAGATGTGATAGAGCGCGTCAGCTTTTTAGTCGGTCATCATCATACTTATACCGGCATCGACGGTCTCGATTATCAGATTCTGGTGGAGGCGGATTTTCTGGTCAACCTCTTTGAAGGAAACACGGACACAGCCCATATCCGGACGACCTATGACAACATTTTCCGCACAGAGACCGGGAAAAAAATCTGCCGCGAAATGTTTGGCTTATAATGTGGAGACATCATCAGCTTTTCTTTCCATTTCGCGGCATTTTGTTAAAAGGATGGGCCTCCCACAAAAACGGCGACGCTGCGCGGTTTCAGGATAAATTCACTGTCAATGACAGTCATCTGTGACTCCTTTTCAGGCATTTCCGGCTGGTCCGTATTGATCGCAAGCCTCCATACAAAGCCGTTTGGAAGCTTCGGCAGGAAAAACTGCTGATCCTCCCAGAAAACATTGATCGCCAGGTACACGAGATCTTCCGTTTCCAATTCCCGGGTTCGCTCCGTTTCCAAACTCCACACAGATTCCCGGCGTCTCTCTGCTTCCTGACTCCACGCGTTTTCCTGATTTCGTCCTGTTTTCTGACTGCTTCCGGCCGGAACCGCCCCCGCAAACATCACGCCCAGGAATTTACTTTCCTGGGTCACATTATTGTCCCAGGGCTGATTCGTATGGACGCTGACCATCGGGAACCCAAGCCCGGACGGACTGCATTCTCCGCGGATTGCAGAGTGTTTTTTGCGGAATGCAATCATATAACGGAAAAATTCGTAAATTTCTCTATTTTTTTCCAACAGCGACCAGTCCAGCCAGGAAATTTCGTTGTCCTGGCAGTAGGCGTTGTTGTTGCCAAACTGCGTATTGCAAAATTCGTCTCCCGCCAGAAACATCGGCGTTCCGCGGCTGCACAGCAACACCGCACAGGCATTTTTGATCATTCTTTTCCGAAGCGCTTCTATTCCGGGGTTGTCGGATTTTCCCTCGTACCCACAGTTCCAGCTCCGGTTATCATCTGCACCATCAGTATTATTCCAGCCGTTTTCCTCGTTATGTTTTTCATTATAAGAATACAGGTCGTACAGCGTAAAGCCGTCGTGACAGGTCAGAAAATTGATTGACGAATTGTAGCCCCGATACTGCCCGCCGTACAGATCCGGAGAGCCGGTAATCCGCTTTGCTGCCTGTGCAGCGAACCAGTACTCTCCTTTTAAAAAGCTGCGCAGCTCATCCCGGTATTTGCCGTTCCACTCCGCCCACCGGTTCCACGCCGGGAAATTTCCGACCTGATACAAACCGCCCGCATCCCATGCCTCCGCAATCAGGTTGACGTCCTTCAGCACCGGATCTTCCGCCAGATTCCGAAGCAGAGGCGGCTGTAACAGCGGCGTCCCGTCCTCGTTTCGTCCCAAAATACTCGCAAGGTCAAAGCGAAAACCGTCCACCCGATAATGAATTACCCAATGCCGCAGGCATTCCAGAATCATCTGCTGCACGACTGGATGATTGCAATTTAACGTATTTCCGCATCCGCTGAAATTATAATAGTCTCCCTCCGGCGTCAGCATATAATAAATCCGGTTGTCGATTCCCTTAAATTCAAAAAAAGGTCCCTGCTCGTTTCCCTCCGCGGTATGATTGAACACCACGTCTAAAATAACTTCGATTCCGTTCTGGTGAAGCTCCCGGATGAGATTTTTAAACTCCGTCCCTTCCCGGTTATACTCCTGACGCGCCGTGTATCCTGTGTTCGGTGCAAAAAATCCAACCGTGTTGTAGCCCCAGTAATCCAGAAGCGTCCTGCCGCCGATTTCACGTTTTCCCATCGTCTCGTCGAATTCAAACACCGGCATCAGCTCAACCGCAGTGATGCCAAGCGCCTTCAGGTAGGGGATTTTTTCCCGGATACCCTCAAACGTTCCCGGAAACTGCACGCCCGAGGAGGCATGCTTTGTAAAACCGCGCACATGCATCTCATAAATAATCAGCTCCTGCATCGGCTTTTTCGGCTCTCTGGCGTCACCCCAGTCGAAATCGTTGAACACCACCCGCCCATGATAACCCTTCTCCCGGTCGGGCTCTTTTCCCCAGATGCTCTGCTGCGTCACCGCCCGCGCATACGGATCCAAAAGCACTTTTGTTTTATCATAAATCAGCCCTTTTTCCGGGACGTTCGGCCCGTCCATCCGATAGGCGTACTCAAAATCGTAAATATCCAGACCGAACACGATCATCGAATATACCCGCCCGATCCTGTAATTTTCCGGAAAAGGAATCGTCCCGTAAGGCTCTTTTTCCCCTCTGTGAAACAGCAGCAGCTCACAGGAAACCGCATTCTGAGAATGAATTGTAAAGTTGACGCAGCTTCCGAAGGAAGTCGCTCCGTTGATTTCATATAGCCCCGGACGGATATCGAATCCGTTGACGCGATCCAATGGGTTTAAAAACTGTTCCTCTGCCGCAAGCGGATTTAGGTTCATGCTGTGTGCCTCCTGTTCCTTTCGATTCTTACTCTCAGTTTATCATCTGTAGGGCAGGATGCAAGCAGGAAAGTCTGGTCATCGCTGTTTTTATCCGGAAAGAAGAGGTATCCACCGCAGCGGTTTGCGCACCCCGGCTGCACGCGCGCCATACTATATAGAAACGGAGCGTTTCAGGTGATCTGCATGGCAGTCTCTTCTCTGGATATTCTGAATCTGTCCCACTCTTTCAAGGACGTGTGCGAAGCGCACGCCAAATCTCCCGAATGTCTCTCCTGCACGCTCCGTCTTTTACTGGAATACAACCTGATTCAGGCAAACCTGGAATATTCCAGACGCTTTTGCTGCACCCCCCAGGCACCGGACGACGCAGCTTCTAAAAACTGCAAAAAGGAATTTCCATCTGCAGAATCGTAGATTGTCAACAAAGCTAAAAAAGTTTTGAAAAGAAAGCAAATTCTGGTAAATTTCAATAACATTTCTTCCTTTTTTCCATTAGAATAATGTCGATTTTATAAAAATTCCCTTTTTTTCTTTCCTTTTTTGTATTACAATGAAATTATCAAAAATCGATCGAAAGAAAGGGGTTTTTCCAATGGCAAACAGAATTATGCTCAACCAGACCTCCTATCACGGAGCTGGCGCAATCGAAGAAATCGCAAACGAAGCAAAGGCTCATGCTTTCCGGAAAGCATTTGTATGTTCCGATCCGGATCTGATCAAGTTCGGCGTAACCGCAAAGGTAACGGATATTTTAGACCGCGAAGGTCTTGCTTATGAAATCTACTCCGATATCAAAGCAAACCCGACCATCGAAAACGTAAAGAACGGCGTTGCAGCGTTCAAGGCTTCCGGCGCTGACTACATCATCGCAATCGGCGGCGGTTCCTCTATGGATACCTCCAAGGCCATCGGCATCATCATCGCCAACCCGGAATTTGAAGACGTCCGCAGCCTCGAAGGCGTTGCTCCCACCAAAAAGCCCTGCGTTCCGATTATCGCTGTTCCTACCACTGCCGGCACCGCTGCAGAGGTTACCATCAACTACGTTATCACCGACGTAGAGCGCAAGCGCAAATTCGTATGCGTTGACCCCCACGACATGCCGATCATCGCAGTCGTTGATCCCGATATGATGTCCTCCATGCCAAAGGGTCTGACCGCTTCTACTGGTATGGATGCTCTGACCCACGCAATCGAAGGCTACACCACCAAGGCTGCATGGGAAATGACCGATATGTTCCACTTAAAGGCAATCGAAATCATTTCCAAATCCCTGCGTAATGCCGTCGCTAACACCAAAAAAGGCCGTGAAGGCATGGCTCTTGGTCAGTATATCGCAGGCATGGGCTTCTCCAATGTCGGTCTCGGCATCGCTCATTCCATGGCACACACCCTGGGCGCTGTTTATGACACCCCTCACGGCGTTGCATGCGCAATGATGCTTCCGATCGTTATGGAATACAACGCAGACTGCACCGGTGAAAAATACCGTGAAATCGCACGCGCAATGGGCGTAGAAGGCGTTGATCAGATGGATCAGGCTGCTTACCGTAAAGCTGCGGTCGATGCTGTCCGCAAGCTTTCCGAGGATGTCGGCATTCCGTCCAAGCTCGAAGCCATCAAGGAAGAAGATCTTCCGTTCCTGGCAGAATCTGCCCATGCAGATGCATGCGCACCCGGCAACCCAAAGGATGCAAGCATCGAAGATCTGACCGCATTATTCCGTAAGCTGATGTAAAAAAGAATGTGCCAAGGCACATTCTCGCGGAGCGTTTTTATTTCATAGGACGTATTTTCCCATGAAACAAAAAACAGCCCCGACAGTTTTTATTCATGACAATAGAATGCTCGCAGAGCGTGCATTCTATTGTTTGAAAACTGCCGGGGCTGTTCCTTTGCACCTCTTATAACGGAGGCGCGCCTTCGATTTTTACTTAATTTCTTCCGGATTTGGTTTCAGGGTAACGCCTCTGTTGATATCGCCCTTTAAGTCCTTGCCGAACTCGTAGTCGTTGCCAGGCAGAATTGCATTCAGGATAATACCTGCCAGCGCTGCGATTGCAAGACCGGTCAGCGTGATGGATGTACCGAATACCGTAAAGGTCAGACCACTGGAGAAGCCCAGGCCGCAGACCAGGATCACTGCTGCGATAACCAGGTTACGGGACTTTGTCAGGTCTACATGGTTCTCTACTACGTTACGGACGCCGATTGCGGAAATCATACCATACAGCATGAAGCTTACGCCGCCGATGATTGCGGACGGCATGGAGCCGATTACTTCAGCCATCTTCGGAATAAAGCTTAAGATTACTGCGAATACAGCTGCAATACGGATCACTCGGGGATCATGTACACGGCTTAATTCCAGAACGCCGGTGTTCTCGCCGTAGGTGGTGTTTGCAGGACCGCCAACCAGAGCGGACAGCGCGGTTGCAAGACCATCTCCTACCAGAGTGCGATGCAGACCGGGATCAGCGATGAAGTTTTCGCCGACTGTTGCGGAAATCGCGGACATATCGCCGATGTGCTCCATCATGGTAGCAAGCGCGATCGGAGCCATAACTAAAATTGCAGTCAGGTTAAACTTGCACAGCTGGAAAGGCGGCAGGCCAACCCAGGATGCAGATGCAATGTTGGAGAAATCCAGGATAGCGCTTCCGTCCGGATTTGTCAGGCCAATTGCATTTAAAACAGCTGCAACAACATAGGAAACCACAACGCCCATCAGAATCGGGATAATTTTGAACATTCCTTTTCCCCAGATGTTAAACACGATAATGGTTCCAAGTGCAATCAGGGCGATCAGCCAGTTGGACGATGCGTTGGAGATTGCAGACGGTGTAAGGGACAGACCGATACAGATGATAATCGGACCGGTTACAACAGGCGGCAGATAATGCATAACGCGATGTACACCTGCAAGCTTGATGATCAGGGCAAGCACCAGATACAACAAACCAGCTACAACAATACCGCCACAGGCATAAGGCAGCTTTTCTCCCATGGTCATGTCTGCGAAAATTCCGGTGTTCAGATTTGCTACCGTAGCAAAACCGCCCAGGAATGCGAAGGACGAACCAAGGAAAGCCGGTACCTTCAGCTTGGAGCACAGGTGGAAGAACAGAGTTCCCAGACCCGCGCAGATCAGGGTTACCTGAATGGAAAGCCCTTCTCCTTCAAAATAGTTGTTGACCAGAATCGGTACCAAAATCGTCGCACCAAACATTGCGAACATATGCTGCAGACCTAACAGCAGCATCTTCGGTACACCAAGTGTTCTGGCGTCTTTAATTGCCACACTTTTCTCCTCCATTATGAACCTCCTATAAATTTTTATCTGTTCTATAGTAGTCTCTTTCTTTCTTTCCGTCAATCATTTCCTGTAGAAAAAAACCTTCTATTTTCTATGTAAATTCAGTTTTTTCCTCTTTTTTTCAAAGATAGGGTGCGCTATAATAAATTCTGCACGCCATTGGTGTGCAGTTCACACGCACCAAAGAAAGGACTTCTATTATCATGACTTCCAGTTCCGAAACCTCCCGGCTGTCCGGCCGCCCCGCCTGGGCGTTCGACCGCAGGATTTTCTTAAACGGCATGCGCGACGGCGTTCCCATCGCACTGGGCTATTTTGCCGTTTCCTTTTCCCTCGGCATCGCCGCAAGAAACGCCGGTCTGACGCCGCTGCAGGGCTTTTTTGCCAGTCTGTTAAACAATGCTTCCGCCGGCGAATATGCTGCGTTCACCTTAATCGCCGCCAATGCGACGCTTTTCCAGGTAGCGCTTATTACTTTGATCGCAAATGCGCGGTATCTGCTGATGAGCTGTGCGCTCGCGCAGCGCTTTGCGCCCGGCACACCGTTTTTCCACAGACTGATTATCGCTTATGATGTAACGGACGAGCTGTTCGGCATCACGATTTCCCGCCCCGGCTGCCTGAATCCGTTCTATACCTATGGTGCGATTTTACTTGCCGCTCCTGCATGGGCATTCGGCACAGCCTTCGGCATCATGGCAGGAAATGCGCTTCCGCTGCGCGCTGTCAGTGCGCTCAGCGTCGCCCTTTACGGCATGTTCCTCGCAATCATCATCCCCCCGGCACGGAAAAATAAAGTCGTTGCTGTCCTGATCGTCATCAGCTTTGCATTGAGCTTTTTCGGCAGTTATGTGCCCGGAATTTCTGCATTGTCCGACGGAACCCGCACGATTTTGCTTACCGTGCTGATTTCCGCTGCCGCAGCAATTTTATTCCCGGTCAAAAATACACAGGAGGAATCCGAACATGAGTCGTAATGTGCTTTATATCGCCGTCATGGCGCTGGTTTCCTATACAATCCGCGTCCTTCCGCTGACGCTGATCCGCAAACCGATCCGCAACACATTTATCCAGTCGTTTCTTTATTATGTGCCTTATGTTACGCTCGCTGTGATGACCTTTCCAGCCATCCTGCACGCAACGCAGTCGCCGATTTCCGGTGCAGTTGCCCTGATCGCCGGAATCATCGCCGCATGGCTCGGCGCCGGATTATTTCCGGTATCCGTGATCTGCTGCGCACTGGTTTTCCTGATCGAGCTGTTTATCTAAAAAAACTGATATCACAGCTTAAATTTCTTGCTTTATCTTCCGTTATGAACTTGTTATGCTGTTCCTATGACACAGATCAATCTGAAATCCCACACGATTTCAGCTCTGGGAGGAGAGTTATCGTTAATGGAAGATTTTAAAAAGAACTTGCTTAAAATGGGAAAAACAAACCGGACTGTCCCGGCGGTTTTGCTGATTGCTGCTGCCTTCTTTCTGCTGTTCGGCATTTTTTTGATCCCCCACAAGGATCAGCCCTTTGACCCGACCTCCGGCGGCTATGCTTCCCTCAATATCGTCTATGTTATGGGACCCTTCGCAGAGCAAACCTCTGACGGAAGGACTGTAAAGAAATATTATGTTGCCGAAAACGACAAAGGTTACTGGTCTATCATCAGCACCGAAAACTCCTGTCCCTTTCCGGTTTACAATGAAACCATTTCCGATGCCGATCTGAAAGCAATGGTTCCTCAGACTGCTGTCGGTCAAAGCAAAAAGATCCCCAAAAAGCTTGCCGGATACCTTGTAGACTACTTTAATAACAACGGCTTTGAGCTCTCCCTTTCCGACTATGAGCAAACCTTGGGTGATCATTATCTCGATACCACCGCACCTTTGATGGGCAGCAGCCTTGTGCTCTTTATATTTTCTGCAGTCTTTTTCATCCTCAGTGTGATCGTCCTGATCTCCTTCAGGAAAAACAGCAATCACATTCAGACCCGTATTCAGGAGCTTATGCAAGACGGTGAGTTCGAACCACTCTGTCAGGATTTCCAGTCAACTGACGCTGCTTTTTATGACAGATTAGGTCTCGCTGTCTCTCCCCATTATCTCCTTGACTTTTCCAATTTGCAGTATGGTTTTTCTGTATACCCCCTCGATCAGTTTTATAATGTTTTTAAATGCAACATGGTGAACGGTCAGCCTACAACATCCAATTACATTGCTCTGGAGCTCAAGAATGGACAGCGGATCCTTGTTGCAGCCTGCCCGAATACATCTAAAAGCTTTAACACTGCACTGGATATGCTGAAACAGTCTGTAAACGGAGGTATGCAATGGTGATCACTTACGGAACCAGAACCTTATTCAAGCGGGAAGGCGCATGGGGACATGCGATCTGTAAAAACTGCGGACATGATGCTCCCCAAACCCTTTGCCGCCAGCTCGATCAGGTAACACTTTTCTTTATCCCCATCGTCAGTCTTGAAAAACAACGCGGCATCCTGTGCGAAAGCTGCGGCATGATTGTACCCCTCGACAAGGCAGAATACAAACGCCGCCGTGAAGCAAGACAAAAAGCTGCCCTTTTCTGAACTCTGTACGATAAAAAAACCGGTCATAAAAGACCGGTTTTTTTGCATTCTATTGTTTATTCTTTTTTCATAATCCATACTTCGCTGACTGCCAGCGCCTTTAAGGTATCGTAAACCTCCCAACGGACTTTCAGCGTGCCGTCCTGATAGGATTCCTTCGGCAGGTCGTATTCCCAGAACGGCTCTCTTCCAGCCTCGATCTCCCGGCGGACAGATTTTCCGTTCGGATTCTGCGCAATCCGATCTGCCAGCAGGACTTTTCCGGCACGGATATTGACCAGCGTTTCATCCTTCAGCGCGGTCTGTCCCACAAATGCCCGGAAAAACGAATTCGGATAAAATACCTTCATCCCATAAGAAGCTTCCGGATCAAGTCCGGTAAACGTCATTTCCAGCGGCGTTCCATACAGCACCGTCACATTCAGCGCCCAGGTCAGCGGCATCGGGAACTCGTGGTACCAGCCGTCGATCTCATGCAACAGGCCGACCATTGTATACACGCTGTGATCGATGAATGGAGTTTTTAAATATCCGGGATCTTCCTCCCAGCTGTGCCATACGGAAACATGTGAAAAGCCTTCGTAAGTGCCGGGCGCGCAAAACTGATTTCCGTCGCCGGGATCCTGACGCAGGTTCAGCTGATGCAGCGCTGCGCATCTGTTCTTTTCGTTCTGCATCTTTTCAATTCGCTTAAAGCTCTGCATCAAATACTGATAATCGTTTAATGGCATGCTTCTCGTCTGCAGGTACGCGCCGCGAATCCAGCACTGCCCGCCGTGATGGTTTTCGGTCAGCTGAATACCGCACAGATTCCGCAGGCTGTCTGCCAGCTTCAGCATTTCAAACAGCACATCCTCCGCTGCCGGAACGTCCCTGGAAAGATTCAGGATCGTCCGCGCCTCCCGGATAACTGCTTCGCTTCCGGTAATATCCGCCAGGTCGAGCACCGCACGCGCCTGCTGCTCCAGCTCCTGATCCTTTGCATATTTCTGTTTCGTCCAGTAATCCGTCAGAATCCGCAGCTTTAACATCTGATAGCGGTAATTGTTTTTCACCTGTTTCGATACGGTTTTATCGAATGCTGTAAAGGATTCATACAGTGCATCGATTCCGTCGTTTTCCAGAACCGGGCCATCCCAGTTATGCTCCACGTCCATCAAAAATTCCGCAACCTGCTCAGAGGTTTCCGAATCGATAAACAGGTTTGCATAATCCGCCATCGTTTCCTCTGCCGCCACCGAGCTGTCAAAATCCTGATCCGCCCAGAGGATCTTGTTGACGTCGTCATGGATACCCTCGGAATAGGTGATCGAACCGATGGTATACGGCTCTAACATATTGTGAATCGCTTTCATTTTTTCCGGACGCGCATTGTAGCCCTCCCGTCCGCTCGTCAGTGCAAACGCCATATCCCAGTTTTCCACCGGGAACTGACAGTTCGAATTGTGGGAAATATCCGGATAGTTCCGAATGTTTTCACGATATTTTTCGGGAAGCTTCTCATACAGCTCTTCGATGCTGTCCTGCTCCCAGGGCGCAAAGCACACGCCGGTAATCCAGTCCGGCTCCTTTGCGATTTCTTCATAAAAAGTATCGTACCAGCCAGGCTCCGGCTGAAAATGCTGCGGTGCAACCCATACGCCCGCTTCCGGATGATATTCGTGCAGAATTTCCACAAAATGCTCTGTCAGACGCATCGCATCCGTCGGCCAGAGGGAACCGGGATCCCCCAGCGGAACCAGCATTGCATCCAGATAAGGAATTGCAGAAAAGACCCTCCGGCGTTCTTCCATCTCCCGGTCGATGCACCCAAAATCATGATAATCGCGTCCGACATTCGGATACCACAACCAGACGTCCATGCCATAGGAATGAATGATTTTGGAAACCTCGCACATCAGCTCCATCGGATCTTCCGGGAAAAGTGCGGAATACAAACGGTCATCCGTCTTCGGCGGAAGCAGCTCGATGGCGTTTGCTCCGAACAGCGCCAGATCCTCGATATACGCCTCAAATTCCTTTTTTGACCATGCGCCGTAGGTATTGTTTTTGTCCCGGTAGCCCAGCTGATGTCCCCGCAGCGGATACTGCGGCGTCATGCTCAGGCTGTCCAGCTCGTCCGGAATTTCAATGCTGCCTTTTTTTACAATTGCTTTTCTCAAAAGCCGCGCCATCCCGTAAAACTCACCGCGCTCGTCTTTTCCGAGCACAACGATGCGCCCGCTGCCGTCCGGGTTGTCGATGACCCGGATCCGGAAGCCCTCTTTGCCCGGCACAGTGATGCCGTCAAACAGCGCTTTGACCTCCTCGCTGCAGCTGTCCTCTTTATAAAACTCTATGCTGATTTTTCCAGACGTTTTAGACTGCAGTAAAGAAACACCGCTTCGTTTTTTTAAATTTTTGCAAAATACGTCCACAGTCTTTTTTTCCAGAGCAGTCTGAAGCTGCGGTTTGTATACAACAGCTGACGTGATTTCCATTTTCTTTCTCTCCTTTTCTTTATTTCCACAACTTCCGTGCCAGGATGTCCAGCGGCTCTGTGAACCGCTCAAACAGCCCGTCCTCCGTAATTTCATTTCCATCCTGCGATGCATAATCGTTCCACAGCATGTAGCAGGCTCCCAGCGTCCGGCTCGACCACCGCGGAAGCTCCCAGGTTCGCTCCTGCGTTTCGAAAACGTTCGGCTGCCACTTTTTTTCCAGAAAATCCAGATCCAGACGGTCATAGCCGCCGCCCGGAATCAGGTACAGACTGCTGCTCAGCGAATTGATGACGGAAAATCCGGCATCATACATTTTCTGCGGATCTGTCCAGTCCGTATCCCATACCTGCAGCTGAATTTTTCTGGAAAGCCCCGAATAATCCTGTCCGGTCTTCGACAGGCTGCCCCACATGCGGATCGTCTTTTCCGGCGCTGCCTCCGCCACATAGTCCGAAAGCGCTTTCATATAATCCACAAAGGCTTTCTGATTCCCAAAATACTCGTCCATGCCGATATGCACCGTCCCCGTTCCGGAAAAAGTATCCGACTCCGTCAGGTATTCCGACCAAATCGTCTCTGCCAGCTTCTGCGCTGCCGGGTTGGACAAATCCAGCTGATCGACACTCTCCGGGTCACCGGAAAGCCCAAGCTTCGGAAATACTTTTGTAAGTGCCAGACTGTGGGCGGGCGTGTCGATTTCCGGCACGACCTCAACGCCCATCACCGCAGCGTCCTCGATAAACTGTGCAAATTCTTCTTTGGAATAATACAGATCCTGCGACGTAATCGACTGTCCCGCTTTATTTCTCACATCCGATTCCAGTCGAAACCCCGCATACAACTGTCGCGCGCCCTCTTTTGTCCCATCGTAATCGCTCTGGGAAATGATCTGATTGTCGTTCAAATGAATCTGCAGCGTGTTCATCTGATGCTTTGAAAGCTCTTCTGCAATGCGGTACAGAAGTTCGAGGGAAACCGGTCTGCGCCCTACGTCGATTCCAAAGCCCCGGACCGACCACGCCGGATAGTCCCGCAGCACGCCGGCCGGAAGCTGTCCTTCTGATTTCTCCCAAAGCTGTCCAAGCGCCACACACCCCCAGCGCACCCCGCGCTTCGTGCGCGCCGAAATCGAAATCACGCCCGGACTCTCTGCTTCCAAATTCAGTTCATACCCCTCGTTCCCAAGCGTCTGTGTCCATTCTTTCCCGTCCCCGACAGCCTTCCGGAAGTTCAGGACGATATCTCCTTCCGCTGGTTTTTCTGTATCCGCCAGCTTCTCAACCGATACGTCCTGCAGCAACTGTCCGGAAAGCTCCGTTGCAAAAAGCTGTGCCGTCCGCTCCAGCTCCTCGTCCCGGTACACGACCCGGATGAAACGGGTTGTCCAGTCAGAGTGGGCCGCTCCAGTGGACGCGCCACCGGGCTTCCATTCCATCGCGGTAAAGCCCTCTGGAAGGGTCACTGCCGAGAGGGCTTCCGGTACTTCCTCCCGTTCTCTGTCCACTTCCACCCTCTCCGATGCCGGAATCTTTGTCTGTATTCCCGGCAGTTCCTGCATTTCTCCGTCTTTTTCCAGAATAAATCCAAGCTCAACCTGCGTATCCGCGATCGTGTCCGTGATTTTTCCGTCCATATTTACCAGCACATCATAATCCGCACCGCCAAAGGAAATGCTGTACGGCTCCGGCACCGTTGGGAGCTCCAGCGTTCTGCGGCTCCCAGCTTCAATCACAGGTGTTTCAACCACAAAACAATCCTCCAACTGTCCGTACACTTCCAGCTCCTGTACCGAGACGTTCTGATAATACAGGCTTAAATCGCTTTCCTCTTTCAAAACGTCCGTCACATGCAGACGAAAATACCGCGCCTCTACAGGCTCATTCAACACAATCTGCTGCTCTTTTTGCTCCGGCGCCTCTTCAAAAACAGATGCCTGCTGCCAGTTCTCTTTATCCTGGGAATATTCCAGCGCATAGCTTTTCGCATTCGTCCGTTCCCAGTATATCCGAACTGCACCGATGCTGACCGGTTCTCCAAAATCCGCCATCAGCCAGTGATCGTTGTTTTCCCAATCGTTTTCCGACGACCAGCGCAGGGTTTCGTCCGTATGATTTCCGTCCCCCGCATACATCGCCCGAAAGTCCCTGCCTTCCTCGCTGTCCGCTGTCAGCTTCGCTTTTTTCTGTAAAATAAGATTTTCCCCAACGGTTTCTACCGTCAATCCGGCGTCACATTCTTCCGCACTCCATACCTGCCATAACGGCTGCTCTTTCTCAGAAATTTCTGTCATGCTTTGAGAAGCAGCTGACATTCCGAGCACTCCTGCAGCAAGCACTGCAACCTGAAGGAATTTTGACACACGGACTGCGTGCAGCAACCTTCCGCTGTCTTTTCCCGTTTTTTTCTCTTTCATGCCATCCCAGAACCTTTCCAGTTCGATTTCTATCTACTATCCGAAAAATTTCATCACGATTTTTCCAGTCAGAGAAACGACCATTCCAATCGTGGGAACCACATAGATTCCTGCAAAAAAGACTGCCAACAGCAGCCGATACAGCATACCGAAGCATTTTTCAGTCTTCGCCTTCTGCTCTGCTGCAATTTTCCATCCCGCCTCAGCTTTTTGCCTCGCAAAAAACAGAATCAACAGGAATGCTAACCCCAATATGCTGATGCCAACCCCAGCTTTCAGTCCCGGTTCCTCAAACGAAAATACAACTTCATTTTCGCCCTCTGTCAATGTTATCCCCAAAAAGCCGCCAAGTATCGGCTCGATATCCACAGCTTTTCCGTTTTGTATACACTTCCATCCGTCTATCGCAACGAACGGAACAAACAACGTTTCTCCCTCTGCCGCAGACACACTCACATGAATTTGTGCATTGCGCTCTGAAATAGAACATTCTGACGGCTGCAGGATTCTGGCGATTCCTGACTGCAACGCCGCCTGCCATGCATTCTCATGCAGCGCACCAAGCTCCATCTCCTGTGCTGCGACCGGCGTCCCCATCCGGTCGGTAACAGAAATCATCACCTCCTGCGCTTCAAAAGTTCCCAACCAAATCAGCCGATGTGCACTCGCCATCTGGTTTTTCTCCGGAATTTCAACCGGCTCACCGTTGACTGAAACAAAAATTTCATCCGCGCTTCTTCCTGCATCCAGATACAAAAGCTGCTTGTCCGTCACAGAAATACAAAGCGTTCCATCCTCCAAAACAAGCTCCTGAGCCGGGAAAACTTCCATGATATTCGTATACTCTTTCGAACCGGTCGTCACATCCACGCTCTGCTCTTCTTCAGAAGTCTGTCGATGTTTCGTTTCAACATCCTCTGCAGACAGCAGCTCTGCCCAGGCACGCTGATTGGAAAGTACGCTGCCGCTGCCCGACTGTCCCAAAGCTTCCTTTGAAAATACAAACACATTGCGCAGCATTGTATCGGAAATTTCCGTTCCGCCGACGGCACGCACCGAAACCCAGGGTGCAAGATAACCGAGACTTTCCAAAACCGCCTTTGTCTGTTTGCTTTCGGTCGGAAAGTATCCGCTGATCGAGCCTTTCCGGTCCACCAATGCAGCGTTGATCGGAAGATCGTCCCGATCTGCCTCGCGCGCAAGCAACCACGAAGGCTCTGCGGATGCAGCGTTTTCATTCTCCGCCTGCTTTGCAATTTCTGTCATCTGTCGGTACGCCGCTTCATTTTCCTGTCGAACCGCATAATCTGGTGGCAGTAAGATCATTGTATACACACAAAAGCCGCCAACAAGTGCTCCAAGCACCGCCATTCCCGGGAACCCTGCCCCTCCTGTTTTTTCCCCGGAGGTCTTTGCATGCAGCACCTTTTGTCCGCACCACGCCGATACTCCAACAAGCAGCAATACAACCGCTGTCACAGCGGTTTCTTTCGGACACACCTTGCTGATCGCCAGCGAGGAAAACGCCTGCACCAGACGCTCTTCCCAAATGAGTGTCAGGCATACAGCGCCCAATGCGGATACAGCCGAAGCAACCAGCAGGAGCACACAGCGCAGCCGGAGCCCTGCCGGATGTTTGCAGACATTTTCTGTACGAAAATCATCCGCATCGCGCTCCTTTCTCACCGCCACAAGTGCCGCCATGCTCAGCACCGCCATGTACCCATAGCGCACCGGGAAGCACACATAGGACCCCATATGCCACAGGAGGTTAGCCGGTTCCAGCAATACCGTCAGCCACAAAAATCCCGTCAGATACAGCCAGAACCGTTCTGCAGCGCTGTGCGTTTCCTGTTCCGCAGCGCTGCGCCTTTTGCGTTTCCGGAAACATCCCGAAGCAAACAGAAGCCCGATCAGTACCGGATTTGCAATCTGGAACAGCCTCTCAAACAAATCATCCAAACCATGCCGTTTCATCACACCGAAATAGGACAGATTTTCCCCGGAACGCGCGGACTGCAAAAGCAGAATCGCAGACGGGAGCAGAACCGCCGCCGAAATACAAATTCCGATCAGCGTATCAATTCCCATACACCCCATTTTTTTGGTGCGGTTTTCTTTTCTCTCACAGGTATAGAGCTGGATCGCCCCGGCAAAAAGTGAAAACAGAAGCGTCATAAACCCGAGCTGAATGGACAACATCAGCTGCCATGCGAGCAAAACAGTGTACCAGCCGCCCTTTTTCTCCCGCAGCAAACGCAAAAGCGCCAGGCAAAACAGCGGAAAAATCACCGGAAAAATCATCCACTTGATGATCTGATAGTTATATGCCATGTACCCGCAGCATGCGTAGCAAACGGCGAGCGCTACATTCTGAAAGCGTCTGCCCGATGCTGTTTTTTCCAGAAAAATATGCGCTGTAACCGCCGATGCAGTGCTGTAAAGCAGCACCAGCACATTGACCGCCTGATAAATTCTGTCCCGCCCAAACAATAGCAAAACATAGTTAAACGGATTGAGCACCTCATTGATCGTATCCGCATACAGATTCGCCCCGCCGGAAACGCTAAAGTCCAGAAACAGATTTTTCTGTCCTGTCACAACATCATAAAAATGATACAAAAGCGGCAGATACTGGGAATATAAATCCGTGATCGCCACTGATCCATCCCCGAAGGGATACATTTTTTTATAAGAAAAAAGCAGGCAAAACAGCGCCACACTGCAAAGTGCAGTAAGCGCCGTCGCCTGCCATGTTTTACGGGATTCTTTTTTCAGCTTTCCATGCCAGAATACTCTTTGGTCTGTCCGATTTTCCATTCAGATTTCTCCGTACTCTATCTTCCTTAAAGCAGACACCACACTGCCGTCATCGCCGTGCTCAACATGCAAAATGCCAGCAGCAGTACAAAAAGCACCTGCGATATTGCTCTTTTCACCGCCGAATGCCCGGTCGCATCGCCCTCCCTGCGCCGCATCTCAAGCTGCTCTTTCGTGCCCTCCTGCCAGATAAACGCCAACGCAATCGCCGGAAACAGCAGCTCGATTTCCATATATCGAAAATGCATGCTGCATTCCTGCGGATAGTCATAGGCAAACTTCAGATACAGGAGCAGATGCACAAAATAGCCGACCACAAATAAAATCCGGCTCGCAGAATCGATGCCGAAGCGCTTTGCCCGAACGACAAATACGCGAATAAACGCCATCCATGCCGCCAGCGCCAGCAGCGCACCGACCAGCATCAAAAGCACTGCCAGCACCTTTACACTGCGTCCGACGTCCGCCATATCCCATTCACCCAGCACTGAGGTACGGATGATCTGCATCCATACATTATAGCCGCAGCCCAGCTTAAACTGACGTAAGTTGTCCAACATTTCCGATGGCACTGGGAACAGGAAACGGTTCAAAACCGGGACATTTCCGGTGTACTGCCAGGAATCCTCCGGCAGCGTATAAATCCACACGAGGGGCATATGGAACTGAATCCTATTTCGGATATAAAAGCTCATGCCAAGGGGAATCGAAACTACACCAAACAGAACGTACTGACCGAGCAGCTTCTTTACCGGAACGACAGGAATTGCAGCATTTCGGGTGTTCTCTACGCTGCGTGCCCTACAATCTCGTCCATTGTCCAGACTTCTTACCAGCATCCAGAGCATCACCGCCGCAATCGGAAAGGCCATCTGCGCGACACTCTGTTTTGTCAACATACCAAGCGCGATGGAAACCGCCAGCTTTAAGATGTTATGCGCCGTCGGAAAGCGGCTCCACAAAATCGTATAGTACACGCACATCACCGTAAACATCAGGCTCATGCAATCGTTGTTCACGCTTCCGGAAAGCAGCACCAGCGCCGGATGGAAGCAAAACAGCAGCAGCACAAAGCGTTTTGCTTTTTCCGTCAGCTCAAACTGCTCTGCAATCCGCAAAAGAAACCAGAGAATAAGCAGCGAACAGACAAACGGGACGATCTGGATTGACTCCTCCAGCACATCCGTATTGGAAATAAAAAGAGAGCAAAGCTTCATCCACAGTGCGCACAGATAATGGTGCAGCGGCGGATGGTTGAACTGATAAACACTCGTCGGGTCAAAATCCGGCAGCTTCCAGTTTTCATATAAATACTGGATATATGCCAGATGTCCGCCTGTCACCGTATGCCCGGCATCCAGATCGATCATCCCGATATCATACTGTCTGTCATAGATCGTGGAAAAAAGCACATAAAACAGGCGCAGCATACAGCCTGCCGCCAGTATCACATCCATTTTGATCCGATCTGTCCTTTTTCCCACTTTCTCCATGCTCTCCCCCATTTCGCGCCCCGCGCTGCAGTAGTTTGACGCTGCGCTGTTCTTACATCCGCGCTATAATTTTTATGTCCGTGCCTCAGTTTTTGACCGCACGGCGCGGCCAGCTTTAATGCAGCAAAATCATCGAAAACAGTACGGTAAGGATACCGCAGACACCGATCGCCAGTCCGCTCATGGCGCCCTCTGTTTCTCCCAACTCAATCGCCTTGGATGTTCCCACCGCGTGGGAGCATGCGCCGATGGAAATTCCGGCGATCATCGGATCGTTTACCCGGAAAAGTCTGATCAGTGTCGGTGCAAAAATGCTTCCCAGAATGCCGGTAAAAATAACCGCAACAACGGTAATGGGCACCATTCCTCCGTGTCCCTCTGCAACGCTGACTGCGATGGGTGTCGTAACGGACTTCGGAATGAGCGAGACTGTCATCGCCTCGTCCATGCCAAACAGCTTACACATCAGCAGCACGCTCCCCATCGATGCAAGAGATCCGCAGGACGCACCGACTACGATGGGAAGCCAGTTTTTCTTTAACAGCTCTGCCCGCGTGTAGATCGAAACTGCAAGACATGCCGTTGCAGGTGCGAGGAACATGTTGATAAGCGCTCCGCCTTCATTATATTCCTCATACGGAATTTTAAAGATCAGTAAAACGCCGGATACGATCACAATTGCAAGCACAAGGGGATTGCACAGCACCAATCCGGTCTTTTTGCGGATCCAGGTTCCAACCCAGAACGCCGCGATGCTCAGCCCGATTCCGAAAAACGGAGACATAAACAGTTCATGCATCATTCTTTTGCCCTCCCGCTTTTCTTTTTCTGCATCAAATGCAGCGCGAGCTTCATGCTGTATGCCGTCACTGCAAATGTCACCACCGTACTCACCACGCAGATCACGATCAGCTGCACCACCCAGTTTTTCAGGACGTCAAAATAGTTGATGATGCTGACTCCCGCCGGGATAAAAAAGAATGCCATATTTTCCAGCAGAAAATCCGATTTTTCGCGGATATGGTCTACCTTCAGAATATGTACGCACAACAGAATGAACAGCAAAATCATGCCGATCACGCTCGCTGGGAAAGAAAACGGAAGAAGCTTTTCGATAATCTGAGAAATCCAGCAAATCGAAAAGATAATTCCTACCTGTGTAACGATTTTCAAGTCTTAATTTCCTCCTTTGATCCGGTGCTGCCCCTTAAAGCAGGCAGCGCTGCATATCTTTTATCATCTGTTCCGCCTGCGAAAGCAGGTCTTCAGAGTTTTTCTCCACTACATTACTCCTTTTGAACTGATAAGTAAAGACCGGATTCCCCTGAGGTAAAAACTTTAAACTGTTCCCATATTGTTCGAAAAGCATCGGGATATTTTCCCCGTGCACTCGTGCGTCCGGTCTGTATACAAAGCGCAGTTCCCCCGGACGCCCCTTGATTTCCATAATATAAAGCTTGTGCGCCTGCGCCCGCAAAAGCGCAATCCGAAGCAAATTGTCTACGGACTTCGGCACGGTTCCGAAGCGGTCGAGCAGCTCTTCTTTCATCTCTGCACTCTCGCTTTCCGTCTCCACGCCGGCGATTCGCTTGTAAATGTCGAGCTTCTGCTGCTCATTGACAATGTAAGAAGCCGGAATATAAGCGTCCACCTCCAGCTCCACCGTCGTAAGAAAGTCCGGTGCAGTGTCCTCGCCCTTTAAATTCTTTACCGCTTCGTTCAACATTTTACAATATAAATCATAGCCAACTGCTTCCATATGACCGTGCTGACGCTCTCCCAAAAGGTTGCCCGCGCCGCGGATCTCCAGATCCTTCATCGCAATCTTAAAACCGCTGCCCAGATCGGTAAACTCCCGGATCGCCGCCAAACGCTTTTCTGCAATTTCCCGCAGCACCTTGTCCCGCTTATACATCAAAAATGCATAAGCCGTCCGGTTCGAGCGCCCGACACGTCCGCGCAGCTGATACAGCTGGGACAATCCCATTCGGTCAGAATCGTGGATGATGATCGTGTTGACGTTGGAAATGTCCAGACCGGTTTCGATGATCGTCGTCGCAACCAGAATGTCGATTTCGCCGTTGATAAAGCTAAACATGATTTTTTCCAGCTCTCTCTCCGACATCTGCCCGTGTGCAAATGCCACATTCGCATCCGGCACCATTTCCCCAATCTTTGCTGCCATATCTGCAATCGTATTGACGCGGTTGTATACATAATACACCTGACCATTCCGGGACAGCTCACGGGTGATCGCCTCACGCACCATTTCTTCATTATATTCCATCACATAGGTCTGGATCGGCTGACGTTCCTCCGGCGCTTCCTCCAGCACGCTCATATCGCGGATACCGACCAGAGACATATGCAGGGTCCGTGGAATCGGCGTTGCCGTCAGGGTCAGCACATCCACGTTCTCTTTCATTTTCTTGATCTTTTCCTTATGGGTCACGCCAAAGCGCTGCTCCTCGTCGATCATCAAAAGACCAAGATCCTTATATTGCATATCTGATGAAAGCACGCGATGCGTCCCGATCACGATATCCACCAGACCTTTTTTGAGATCCTCGATCACCTTTTTCTGCTGCGCAGGCGTCCGAAACCGCGACATCTGCTCAATCCGGATCGGATAATCCTTCATCCGCTGCACAAATGTATTGTAATGCTGCTGCGCCAGAATCGTCGTCGGCACCAGAAAAACAACCTGCTTGCCGTCCTGCACCGCCTTAAACGCCGCGCGGATTGCAACCTCGGTTTTGCCATAGCCAACGTCCCCGCAGATCAGGCGATCCATGATTTTGTTGCTCTCCATGTCCCGCTTTGTCGCCGCAATTGCCATCAGCTGGTCATCCGTTTCCTCAAACGGGAACATTTCTTCAAACTCCCGCTGCCAGACCGTATCCTCCGAAAAAGCGTAGCCCTTCCCGTTCTGGCGCGCCGCATACAGCTCCACCAGATCCTTTGCGACCTCATCCACTGCCGCCCGGACACGGGTCTTGGTCTTGTGCCACTCCTGCGTTCCGAGCTTGTTTAACTTCGGCTTTTTCGCTGCATCGGCGGATGCGTACTTCTGAATCGCGTCCAGACCGGTTGCCAGCACATAGAGGTTTCCTCCATCCCGGTACGAAATTTTCATGTAATCCCGGACCGTTCCCTCCATCTCGACCTTCTCGATGCCCTGATAAATACCGAGACCGTGCGTCTCATGAACGACATAATCCCCGACCTTCAGCTCTCCGAAATCGCGGATTTTCGTGCCCTCATAGCGCTGAATTTTCCGCTTTTTCTTTTTTGGCGCGCCAAAAATATCTCCCTCCGAAATGACCGCGAATTTCAGCATTGGGTATTCAAAACCCTTTTCCACATGTCCGTAAAAAAGCTCTGTCTCGCCAGGCAAAACCTCCCGGTCAGGGTCTTCGCTGTAAAAAGCGCTCAGCTCCTGCTCCCGCAGATCGGCTGCCAGACGCTTCGCCCGCGTCCGGGATGCACATAACAAAAGCACCCTGCTGCCATTTTTCTTGTAACGTTTTAAGTCCTTTAACAGGGCTTCAAAACTGTTGTTATAGGACGGCATGCTGCGCACCGTGATTTCAAACCTGCGATCCGGCTTAAACAGGCTGCTCTTTGCATCCAGCGCGGCGAGTGACACTGCCCGATACTGCGACAGCTTCCCTGCGATTTCCTTTTCGGGGTACAAAAGCTGCGCCTGCCCCGGCAGGATATAGCCTTTTTCCAGACGTCCGGTCATGCTCTCCCGAAATTCTGTCTCAAGTGCGTTCGCCGTCTCCGACAAATGCTGTGGCTCATCCAGAAAAACTGCCGTCGTTTCCGGATGGAAAAATTCCAGAAAGGACTCCGTCTGCGGATAAAAATAATGCACGAAGCTTTCCAGATTGACTACACTGCCAAACTCCTGCGCAGACTCTTCGATCTCTTTGATCTGCGTCTCAATCCGGTGCGCTGCCTCCGGATTGCCCTGTTCCCGCAATTTTTTGGCATATTGCTTCGTCTCTTTTTTGATTCTCGCAAAGCCGTCCTGCCTGCGCGCCTCCGAAAGCATCAGCTCCGTTGCCGGATAAATCGCAATCTCATCCAGATTTTCCACCGAACGCTGGGACAGCACGTCAAAGCTTCGAATCGACTCTACGCTGTCTCCCCACAGCTCGATTCGATACGGATTTTCTTCCGTCATATCGAAAATATCAATAATTCCGCCGCGAATGGAAAACTGTCCCGGTTCCTCTACCTGTGGGCTCTTTTCATAACCCATTTCCACCAGCTGAGCGGAAAGCTTCCTCTCGTCTACCGTTGATTTTTTATCGAAATGCAGTATTCTTGACACAATCCCGGAAAGCGGCGTCTGCGGCATCATCAACGCGGACATCGTCGTTACGATCGTAACCGGACGCTTTTCGAGCAGCGCGCGCAGCACACGCATCCGCTCCCGCACCAGATCGCCGCCGGAAACATCCGCCTGATAAAAGATCAGATCCTTGCCCGGATACACCATCGTCCTGCGGTCGTAAAACCCATATTCTGCGCCGATTTCCCGCGCTCTTTTGTCACTGAAAGTAACGATGATTTTCTGTGTAAAACCATCGCTCAATCCATATACCATATGAAGCTTCTGGGAATCATACAGCCCGGAAAAGGCAACATGCCCTTTTCCTCTGTCCAGAAGTGCTTTTCCCTCTTCAAACTCCGCCAATTCCCAAAGCGGAGCTGTCAATACCTTCATGCTATGCCTTCTCCACTTTTCGCCCGTTATACACGTTCATCGCTGCATCCGGACCTTTTTCCAGAATCATCTGCACCGCTTCACAGACTTCCTCCGAAACCTGCTTCATCAGCACCTGCTCCTCCCGATCAAAATGTCCCAGCACATAGTCCGCAAGGTCGTAGCCTGCCGGTTTTTCCCCGACGCCGACCTTAATCCGCACAAACTGATCTTTTCCAAGATGCTGAATAATATTCTTCAAACCGTTATGACCACCCGCGCTGCCTTTTTTGCGCACCCGGATGATGCCAGGCTCCAGGCTGATATCGTCGTGAATCACGATCAGGTTCGTGCTGCCGTCTACCTTATAATAATCCAGCACTTCCCGGATACATTCGCCGCTCAGGTTCATATAAGTCAGCGGCTTTACCAGAATGATTTTCTGCCCGTTTAAATAGCCTGCACCCAAAAGTCCCTTGTGTTTTGCCGTGTTTACAGAAATTCCGGTCTTATCTGCCAGCATATCTATGACGGAAAAGCCGATATTATGCCTTGTATTATCGTATTCTTTTTTCGGGTTTCCAAGTCCTGCAATTACATACATGTTCTGTCCGTTTCCTTCCTGCTTCTGCCTGCCTTTTTCGCTTTTGCAGGCGCTGTCTGTTGTGCTTTCATGTTAGCACAGTTTCCCCCGCTCGGGCAAGTGAGAATGTACCCTGCTGCCCTTTCCATCTGCGGCGACATACAGATGGCTTTTCTAACCGGCTATCCGGTCAGGAAAACAGTCCCGGTACATCGCTGCACCGGGACTGTCTGTTGTAGTCTGTATTTATTTTTTGTATTTATTTCAGTTTACTTATAAAGTTATGCAATCGGTTCTTCCAATGCCGTATTGTATGCTTCCAAAATAATTCCCTGGATCTTTTCCCGGGTTCCCTGGCTGATGGGATGGGCGATATCGCGGTATTCCCCATCTGCGCTGCGCTTGCTCGGCATCGCGATGAACAGTCCTTTATCTCCCTCTATTACTTTGATATCATGCACCACAAACTCGTCATCCACGGTAATGGATACAATCGCTTTCATTTTACCTTCTTTGGCAATTTTCCGAACCCTTACATCGGTAATCGTCATAACTTATTCCCCCTCGCGTTTCAGATAATGTATCTGTCGTTTTTCTCTATTACAATCTTGATTTCATCTTCTCCGCGATAGAAAGAATTTGCACGGATTGTATCCCGGCTTTCTACGATACAGTTTTCGATGTGCGTATTATCGCCGATATATACGTCGTTTAAAATGATCGAATTCTTGATGTAACAGTTATTTCCGATAAAGGATTTCTTGAAGATTACGGAATCCTCTACCGTGCCGTTGACAATACAGCCGCTGGAAATCAGGCTGTTCTCAACCTTCGCTCCAACATTATACTTTGCAGGCGGCAAATCGTCAACCTTTGAATAAATATCCGGATACTGTTTGAAAAAATAATTACGGATCTCCGGTTTTAAGAAGTCCATATTGGCATCGAAATAGTCTTCCACCGTTGCAATATTCTTCCAGTAATCTTTGATCTTATATCCGAAGATCCGTTTCTGATTTTTGTAGCGGATCAGAATATCCTTTACAAAATCATAACGGTCTTCCATCGCACAGCGCTCGATCATATCAATCAGGAGACGTCTGCGGATAACATAAATACCACAGGAAATGGTATTGGAGCGTGCCTCAATCGGCTTCTCTTCAAACTCTTCGATCCGGCTTTCCTCGTTCATCTTGATGGTACCGAACCGCTCTACGTTTACATTTGCCGGCATGTCCTTGCAGACAACGGTCACATCCGCTTTTTTGGAAATATGATATTCGAGGACTTTGTTGTAGTCCATCTTGTATACACAATCGCCGGAGGTAATAACTACATAGGGCTCATGGCTGTTTTTTAAGAAGGAGAGGTTCTGATAAATGGCATCTGCCGTGCCTCTATACCAGGAGCTGTTCTCCGCGGTTACCGCAGGAGTAAACAGAAACAATCCACCCTGTTTTCTTCCGAAATCCCACCATTTGGAGGAGCTTAAATGTGCATTTAAGCTTCTGGCGTTATACTGGGTCAGCACGCCGACTCTCTGGATATGAGAGTTCGTCATGTTGCTCAGCGCAAAATCAATACTTCTGTAGCTGCCTGCCACCGGCATCGCGCCGATCGCGCGCTTCTGGGACAGTTCTCTCATCTTGCGGTTATTGCCGCCTGCTAAAATGATACCGATTGCTCTCACTGTTTGTCACCTGCCTTAATCAATGTTTTGCCGCTTGCCAGATATCCATCCGGATAATCGTCTGCTGTCGTAATGCCGAATACAACGGAATTCTTGCCTACAGATACATTGGCAGGCACAACGCTCTTCTCACCAACAGTGACAATACCGTCGCAGTAAATATGCGGTGCAGTATCGTTCGGTGCTTCCTCCCCGACGCCCAGTCTGACGTGATCACCGATCTTCGTGTTTTCCGCTACGATTGCCTTGCTAAGCTCACAGCTCGCCCCAATCTCTGTATTGTTCATGATAATGGAGTCACGCACAACCGTATCTTTACCGATCGTAACACCGCAGCCGATTACAGAGTTATAAACCTGTCCGTAAATCTCAGAGCCTTCTCCGACGATACTGCGTTCGATTACACCGCCCTTTGCAACGTACTGAGGAGGCAGGATCTCGCTCTTTGTATAAATCTTCCAGTATTCTTCATAAAGATTAAACTCCGGAACAACATCGATCAGCTCCATATTCGCTTCCCAGTAGGAGGTCAGGGTTCCGACATCTTTCCAGTAACCGTTAAATTCATATGCATACATCGGTGCGCCGTTTTTATGACAATAAGGGATGACATGCTTGCCAAAATCCAGGTTTGGCTGATCTGCATTATCGATCAGTGCCTGCTTCAGCGTTTTCCAGTTAAATATGTAAATACCCATGGATGCAAGGTTACTGCGCGGGTTGGCAGGCTTCTCCTCAAAATCCACGATCCGCTTGTTCTCATCGGTGATCATGATACCGAAGCGCTTGGCTTCTTCCATCGGAACCGGCATAACGGCGATCGTACACTCTGAACCGTTCTGCTTGTGGAAATCCAGCATCACTTCATAATCCATCTTGTAAATATGGTCGCCGGAAAGAATCAGCACATATTCCGGGTTAAAGCCCTCCATATATTCGATATTCTGATAGATCGCGTTTGCTGTACCGGTGTACCATTCGCTGTTTTCATTTTTTTCATAAGGAGGCAGAACAGTAACACCCCCGATATTCCTGTCCAGATCCCACGGAATACCGATCCCAATATGCGTATTCAGCCGCAGAGGCTGATACTGTGTCAATACACCGACTGTATCAACACTAGAATTGATACAGTTGCTTAATGGGAAATCAATGATCCGATATTTTCCGCCAAATGAAACTGCAGGCTTGGCTACCTTTGCAGTCAGCACGCCCAGTCGGCTTCCCTGCCCGCCTGCCAGTAACATGGCAATCATTTCCTTCTTAATCATGTCCTCACCTCGTTGTTTCTATCAACTTTCCCACGGCTGTCGCCGGGCTTAAGAAAAGTATAACACACGCATCTGTAAAAGTGAATAATAATTTTACATTTGCACGCCCTTTTCGACCTTTTTTCTTGTGAAATATAGACACAAATCAAATTAGTAGGTTTATGTTTTTATTCAAAATATTCAATTTTCTCACGCTATCGCTTCCATTTCCTTCTTGAATTATTCACAAAATGTCCTTTTTCGTCTTTTCCGGTATGTTTTGTCAACCGATAACACATTGTTATTTTGTCGAAGAAAAAAACGCTGCAGACGGCGCCGAAGTTTCTATTTGTTTTTTCAGAGAGTTTGCGCTACAATTGACCCAGTACAGTATTCCAATTCAGAAATGGAGATTCTTTATGTATCAGGTAGATTTTAACCATCCAATTCACGTTTATTTTATCGGCATCGGCGGCATCAGCATGTCTGGCCTCGCCGAAATTCTTTTATCCGAGGGCTTTACCGTATCCGGCTCCGACTGGAACCGCTCTGCCCTGACCGAGCACCTCGAAAAAAGCGGCGCACACGTCAACTATGGCAAGCCCCAGAAAGCGGAAAACATCACAGACGACATCGACCTCGTCGTATACACCGCCGCAGTACATGCAGACAATCAGGAATTTTCCCGTGCCAAAGAGCTGCAGCTTCCCATGCTGTCCAGAGCGGAATTTCTCGGACAGCTGATGAAAAACTACGACACGCCGATCGCTGTCAGCGGCACCCATGGCAAAACGACCACCACTTCCATGATTTCCGAGATTCTGCTGCAGGCAAATGCCGACCCGACCCTTTCTGTCGGCGGCATTTTGAAATCCATCCACGGCAATATCCGCGTCGGCCACTCCGGTCTGTTCGTCGCAGAGGCATGCGAATATACCAACAGCTTTTTAAGCTTTTTCCCGAAAATCGGCATCATCTTGAATATCGAAGAAGACCATTTGGACTTCTTTAAAGACCTGGCAGATATCCGTGCTTCGTTCCGCAAATTTGCACAGCTTCTGCCTGCGGACGGCACGCTGTTTATCAACGGCGACATCGAAAACTGGCAGGAGATCACAGAGGGTCTGGCATGCCGCGTCGTTACGTTCGGCACAACCTCTGCTTCCGACTATTATCCCTCCGATATTTCCTATAATAAAACAGCGGACGCAACCTTTACCGTGCACAGCTTAAACGGTCAGACCAGACAGCTTACCCTCGGCGTTCCCGGGGAGCACAATATCTCCAACGCCCTCGCTGCAGTCGCCCTGTCTGATCTGCTCGGCATCGATTACCGGGATACCGAGGAAGCGCTGCTGAACTTCCACGGGACTGACCGCAGATTCGAATATAAAGGAACGATAAATGGTATAACAATTGTGGACGATTACGCACATCATCCGACCGAAATCGCCGCGACCCTGCACGCTGCACTCAACTATCCGCACAAGACGCTCTGGTGCATTTTCCAGCCTCACACCTACACCAGAACGAAAGCGTTTTTACCTCAGTTTGCCAAGTCCCTCGCGCTGGCAGATAAGGTCATCCTCGCAGACATCTACGCCGCCCGTGAAACCGACACCCTCGGCATCAGCTCTGCCGATCTGCAGGCTCTGGTACAGAAAGAGGGCAAAGAATGTTTTTATTTCCATACATTCGAGGAAATTGAAGACTTCGTTTTAAAAAATTGTATCAACGGGGACCTGTTGATAACTATGGGAGCCGGAGATGTTGTAAATATCGGCGAAAACCTGCTTTCCAGATAACTTATCCACATTATCCACAGTCAGAACGTGGAAAACTTTCCTCTCTGGCTGTGGATATTTTTTTCCAAAAAAAGATGATATTTCTGCGCCTTTGACAATCTTTTACACATTTTCCACATTATCCACATCCACGAAAACCCCAGTGTTTATCAGCCCTGAGCCGGAAACTTCCTGTTTCCTTTTTAAAATGTCTGTGTTAAAATGGGGCTTGCCAAAAGGAATTGAAAAGTTTTCCACAGTCTGCAGGACGCAGACAAACTGCAGCAATTTTTACAAAGAACCGGGAATACTAGTATGAGTGAGATTTTTTTGTGCGGCGGAGCAGCGGATGCTACCGTCCTTTCCAACGTTTTTATCGATGAATATTTAAAAGATGCCAACGATGCACAGTTAAAGGTGTATCTTTTTCTCGTACGCCGTCTGCAGGCAGGCGATCCTGTCAGCATTTCGGACATGGCAGACCGCTTTAATCATACGGAAAAGGACATTCTGCGCGCCCTCTGCTACTGGGAAAAGTGCGGCGTCCTGACGCTTAAGCTTTCGCCCGACCGCACAACCCTGCAGCAGATCCGTCTGCTCCCCCTTTCCAAGGGGAAGAGACAGGACGCAGGACAAGCTGATTTTTCTACGGAACAGACCACCGGACATATTTCGCGCGACGTCGGACGGCTTGCGGACACGACTCGCGGCTCTGATGCCGAACGCTTTGGCGACGCAGCCCGCAATTCTGAGCAAGGCGCTGACGCGACCCTGCCCGGAGCAGCCGCGTACGATACGTCCAACACTGCGGCTGCTCCCTCCGGACGCACGGCCGCACCGCAGATCCGCAGCATTACGATGCTTTCCCACCAGTCCCTTGATCCTGCCGATCCCTATGCCAAGCCTGCATACAGTCTGGACGAGCTCAAATCCTTCCAGCAGCAGGAGAACACCGCGCAGCTGATTTTCATCGCAGAGCAGTATCTCGGACGCACGTTAAGCCCCGCCGATATGAAGTCGATCCTCTTTTTCACGGATAAGCTCCATTTCTCCGATGACCTGATCGACTATCTGCTGCAATACTGCGTCGAGCGCGGCAAAAAGGATTTCCGCTACATTGAAAAGGTCGCGATCGCCTGGGCGGAAGCTGGAATCACGACACCTGCCCAGGCAGAAGGTCATATTTCCCGTTATGACAAGAACGTCTATTCCATTATGAACGCTCTCGGCAAGACCAATACCCCCGCACGCAATGAGCTCGCCTATATCCGCCGCTGGACAGAGGAATTTTGCTTTGAGCTCGACGTTATTTTAGAAGCCTGCGGACGCACCGTCCTGGCTACCGACAGACACCGCTTCGCCTATGCAGACAGCATCCTCGCTGCCTGGTACAAGGCAGGCGTCCACCACGTCGCAGACATCGCCAGACTCGACAGCTCCTATCAGAAAGAGCGTGCATCTCGCCCGGCGCGCAGCGGTTCTACAGCAGAATATAACAGTTTCATGCATTCCAGCTATGATTTCGATGCGCTTGAAGAGGCGCTTTTGAAGCAGTAAGGAGGTTTGATGTGGCACTGACTGTTTCCCAATACAATTCCATCCTGCGGCAATACGAAGAACATCAGACCCGCAACCGCCATCTGCACGATCAACGGCTGCATCACATTTATGAGACAGTCCCCGGCTATCAAGCCCTCGACGAAGCCGTTGCATCCACCTCTGTCGCACAGGGCAAAAGGATGCTCGCAGGGGATACAAATGCGCTTGCACAGCTCAAAGACCAGCTCAAAGACCTTGCACAGAAACGTGCCTCCCTTTTGCTGGAAAACGGCTACCCGACAGATTTTCTCGATCCGATCTACGACTGTCCTGACTGTCAGGACACCGGCTATGTGAACGGTCAGAAATGCCACTGCTTCCGTCAGGCAGAGATCGCGCTTCTTTACGAACAGTCCAACCTGAAACGAATGCTCGAAAAAGAAAACTTCGGCACGCTCTCCTATTCCTTTTTTCAGGGAGACGAACTGACCTCCTATCGCCAGGCTGTCGAAAAATGTAAAAATTTTTGCACAAATTTTAAAACGTCCTACCAAAACCTTTTCTTTTATGGTACAGTAGGTACGGGCAAGACATTCCTGACCAATTGCATTGCAAAGGAATGTATCGAGCAGGGCTGTTCTGTGCTTTATTTCAGCGCAGCATCCCTTTTCGACTTACTCGCCAGGAACACGTTTGACTATAGGGCACGGGAAGAGCTTTCCGCACTCTGTGCGGATCTCTATGGCTGCGATCTGCTCGTTATCGACGATCTCGGCACCGAAACTGCCACGGCAGTGACGCTCTCCCATTTCTTTACCTGTTTGAACGAACGTCTGCTCCGGCAGAAATCTGTTATCATTTCTACCAATCTTTCTCTGGAAGATTGCAGAAACCGTTATCAGGACCGAATTTTTTCCAGAATTACCAGCAATTTTGAATTCTGTAAACTCACCGGCCCTGATATTCGTATGTGTAAAAAGGTATCCGCTGTCTCGGGTCCGGTCCGCTGACACAGATATCCAAAATATTAACTTTTACCTTCAGAAAGTGAGGAACTTCCATGATGGAACGTGAAGAAACCAGAAATCTCGAAACCATTCCGGTTGGCTCCCTGGGGATTATCCCGTTAAGGGGTTGCGAATCCCTTGCACAGAGAGTTGACCAGTATCTTGTAAGATGGCGCACCCAGCGCGAGAGCGAGCACAAAGACAGCCTTGCCTTTGCAGGCTACCAGCGTGACTCCTACATTTTAAAAAGCAAGGTGCCGCGTTTTGGTTCCGGCGAAGCCAAGGGCGTTATTCTGGAATCTGTCCGCGGTACGGATCTGTATCTGCTGGTTGACGTAACCAACTACAGCCAGACCTATTCCCTCTGCGGTCATGAAAACCATATGTCTCCTGACGATCATTATCAGGATCTGAAGCGTATCATCGCTGCTGTCGGCGGTAAAGCAAGAAGAATTACCGTTATCATGCCTTTCCTTTATGAAAGCCGCCAGCACAAGCGCACCGCACGGGAATCCTTGGACTGCGCACTCGCTCTGCAGGAGCTGGTAAAGATGGGCGTTGACAACATCATCACCTTTGATGCCCATGACCCGAGAGTCCAGAACTCCATCCCGTTAAACGGTTTCGAAACCGTTCAGGCTTCTTATCAGTTCATCAAAAACCTGCTGCGCACCGAGCCCGACCTGCAGATCGATTCCAACCACATGATGGTTATCAGCCCGGATGAAGGCGGTATGGGACGTGCAATTTACATTGCAAACGTACTCGGTCTGGATATGGGTATGTTCTATAAGAGAAGAGACTACACCAGAGTTGTTAACGGACGAAATCCGATCGTTGCTCACGAATTCCTGGGTACCAGCGTAGAAGGCAAGGATATGATCATCATCGATGACATGATTTCCTCCGGCGAAAGCGTACTCGAAGTTGCATCCGCATTAAAGCAGCGCGGTGCCCGTAAGATCTTCATCTGCACCACCTTCGGTCTGTTCACAAGCGGTATGGAGAAATTCGACAAGGCTTATGCATGCGGCAATATCAATCGTGTCCTGACCACCAACCTGATTTATCAGCCTGAAGAGCTGTTAAAACGGGAATGGTATGTCAACTGTGACATGAGCAAGTACGTTGCTTATCTGATTGATACCTTGAACCATGATACTTCCATCAGCGATCTGCTCGATCCCAACGATAAGATCCAGGCTGCTGTCGCAAAGTATAAAAAAGGACTGGCTTTAGATAACGACGACTGAGCCAGATAAAAAATTGAGCTGAACAATATTGTTCAGCTCCTATTTTTTCTGTGCAAAATGTCTCTAAATGGAGGATTTATGAAAATCGTAGTAATTGACGGCCAGGGCGGCAGAATCGGCAGTCTTGTGACTGCCCGCCTCTGTAAAGAGCAGCTGCCCAACTGTGAACTGTATGCCATCGGCACCAACGCAACCGCAACCGCTGCCATGCTCAAAGCCGGGGCTGACTTCGGCGCAACCGGAGAAAATCCCGTGCTTGTTGCCTGCCGGGATGCGGATTTTATCATCGGTCCCCTCGGCATTTTGTCCGCAGACTCCCTGCTTGGGGAAATGACGCCCGCCATGGCGGTCGCCGTCGGACAGAGCCATGCCCAGAAGCTTTTGCTTCCGGTCAACCGCTGCAACAACCACATCATCGGAACCGCCGATCTGTCCGTATCCCAGCTGATCGACGAAACGATCAAGTTTCTGAAAAAGAGTCTTTAAAGCAATAAAATGCGCGTTTTGCAGACATTTCATTATCCCAAAAACTCCGGGGCAAGATGCAGAAGGTATCTTGTTCCCGGAGTTTCTATTTTTCTTTTATCCCACAATTCTTCGAATTGTCAGAATCGGCTTATAATTCGCATATCCGTACTTAATTCCTGTTCTCGCTGTGCTGGCATGCACGATTCGTCCGCCGCCCAGATACAGCGCCACATGGCCTGCATAGCAGACGATGTCGCCTGCCTGAGCAGCTTCATAGGAAACCTCGCGTCCTGCACTTCTCATAGCAGCAGAGTTTCTCGGCAGGCCGTATCCGTATTGCCTGTACACTGCCCAGATAAATCCGGAGCAGTCCGCACCGTTTGTCAGGCTCGTTCCGCCCGCTACATACGGGTTTCCGACGAACTGGCAGGCATACGCCGCAATATCGCTTCCACTTGATCCGCTCGCAGGAGGAACGGTCTTTAAGCCGCCGCCCGAAGAACTGCCGGAGCTGCTTGATCGATTGGAGCTACTGTCAGAAGAGCCGGAATCGCTGCTCTTTGCACCTTTTTCTTTCGCCTCGGCTTCCGCCTTTGCTTTTTCTTCCGCCGCTTTTTTCGCAGCCTCCTCGGCTTTCCGGCGCTCTTCCTCGGCCTTGATGATCGCGTTTTCTTCCTCATCCAGCCTTGCCAGCTCGGAATTCTGCTGTTTGATTAAGGCTTTATATGCTGCAGCTTCCTGCTTCGCTTTCGCAATCTGCGCGTCGAAATCATTCGCCTGGGACCTTTTCTCATCGATCATCTGCTGCATGGAAGCCTGTTCCTCTTCCAGCTCATATCTCTGCGTTTCCAGGTCGCTCTTTTTATCTTCCAAATCGTTCTTTTTCTGCGCAACCTCTTCTTTAATCAGGATGTAGCGGTTGAGCATCTGTTTATCGTACTCATACAGCTTCTCCACATAATTCGCCTGATTAAGCATGCCGCTCCAGTTGGAGGCGTTGCTCAGGATCTCGATATAGCTGGTATCGCCCTTTTCATACAGGTAACGGAGACGCTTCTTCATTGCAAGATACTGTGCATCCTCCTGCGCCTTCGCCGCATCATAGTCCTCCTGCGCCTTTACGATCTGCTTTTCGGTATCGCTGATCTGATCCTGCATCAGACTTACGCTGGCGATGACCTCTACCAGCTGGGAATCCAGCTCCTGTATTTCTTCCTCCAAAGCGTCCTGCTGCCCTTCCAGACTGCTGACCTTGCTCTGGCTCTGCTTATACTGACTCTGCGTGCCCTGCTGCTCGCTCTTTTTCTGTTCCCGTTCCTGCTGAATTTCTTCCCGTGTCTTTGCCTGCACATAGACAGGCTGTATTCCGATCGCTGCCGCAAGCATAACTGCTGCTATTTTTTTCCAGTGATGATTTCCCATCCGTATCTTCCTTTTTTGTATTCCAGTATAGCGTTTTCACTTTATACAGTATACAACAAAAAAAGAGCAGGATAAACCCAAAAGTTCATCCCGCTCAAATCTTTTATCATAATTCGCAGTTCTTTACCGTTCTCGGGAAAGGAATAACGTCGCGAATGTTGCCCATACCGGTCAGATACATAACACAACGCTCAAATCCAAGACCAAAGCCCGCATGGCTTGCGGAGCCGTATTTTCTCAGATCCAGATAGAAGCCGTAATCCTCTTTGTTCAGCCCAAGCTCGTCCATGCGCTGTTCCAGAAGCTCGAGGCTATCCTCTCTCTGGCTGCCGCCGATGATCTCGCCGATGCCGGGAACCAGACAGTCCATAGCGGCAACGGTCTTGCCATCCTCATTTAACTTCATATAGAATGCCTTGATTTCCTTCGGATAGTCTGTTACAAATACCGGACGCTTGAACACCTTCTCCGTCAGATAACGCTCGTGTTCGGTCTGCAGGTCGCAGCCCCAGTATACTTTATAATCGAATTCGTCGTTGTGCTCTTCCAAAATCTTGATCGCCTCGGTATAGGTCACATGTCCGAAATCGGAGTTCAATACATGGTTCAGTCTTTCCAGAAGTCCCTTATCCACAAAGCTGTTGAAGAAATTCATCTCTTCCGGAGCATGCTCCAGCACATAACGGATAATGTATTTGAGCATGGATTCTGCCAGTACCATGTCGTCCTTTAAGTCCGCAAATGCGATTTCCGGCTCGATCATCCAGAACTCAGCCGCATGGCGGGTGGTATTGGAGTTTTCTGCGCGGAAGGTCGGTCCGAACGTATAAATGTTCTTAAACGCCATCGCATAGGTTTCGCCGTTTAACTGTCCGCTTACGGTCAGGTTGGTAGGTTTGCAGAAGAAGTCCTGGGAATAATCCACAGTACCGTCTTCGTTTTTCGGAACGTTGTTCAAATCCAGGGTTGTAACCTGGAACATTTCGCCTGCGCCCTCGCAGTCGCTTCCGGTAATCAGAGGAGTGTGCACATAGACGAAATCTCTCTCCTGGAAGAACTGATGAATCGCATAAGCGATCAGGGAACGAACTCTGAACACTGCCTGGAACGTATTGGTTCTGGGACGCAGATGTGCAATGGTACGCAGATATTCAAAGCTGTGACGCTTCTTCTGCAGCGGGTAATCCGGTCCGCATGCACCTTCCACTACAACCTCGTCTGCCTGCATCTCAAAGGGCTGTTTTGCACCGGGCGTCTCTAAAATCGTACCTGTTACAATGACAGCTGCTCCGACGCCGATTTTGGCAATATCGGCATAATTATCCAGCTTGTCTGCTGCGTATACAACCTGCAGCGGTTCAAAAAAGGTACCGTCATTTACAACCAGGAATCCAAAATTTTTAGAATCCCGGTTGCTTCTTACCCAGCCGCCTACTGTCACCTTCTGGCCGGCAAACTGTTCTTTTTCTCTGAATAACTGTCTTACACTTGTCAGTTCCATGCTCTCTCTCCTCACTCGCCTCGTGCGTCAGCTGTGCCCTGGCTTATTCTGCTTCGGTCGCTGTCTCTGTTGTTGTCTCGGTTTCAGTTTCTGTTGTCTCTTCGGTCGCTTCCTCTGTGGACGCCTCTGTTTCGGTTACGTTCGCATTCTCAATCAGATACTTGGTTACCTTTTCAGACATCAGATATTCTTTGTAGCCGCGCAGGTCGCCAATCGCTTCCTGATAAGCGTCTACGGAATCATAACCATATTCGGATGCGCTGCTTTCCAGATCTGCCTGCAGCTCTTCATCGGTTAAGGTCAGACCTTCTTTTTCTGCGATCGCCTGCATAACCATAATCTGCTCTGCTGCGCTTTGTGCAGATTTCTGAAGCTCGTCTTCATATTCATCCGCAGCCAGACCGTAGCTGTATGACATAAAGGTCTCCAGATCGATTCCATACATGCTTGCAGTAGCGGTCAGGTTCTTAACCAGACGGTCATAATAGCGGCTTACCATCTCTTCGGGAGTTTCCTTGAAGGTTGCATTTGCCGTTACCGCCTCCAGAACATTTCTTTCCAGCTCTGTTTCCTGCTGGCTCTTGGCAGAGCTCATCAGGTTATCATAAACGTACTGACGATATTCTGCTACTGTGCTTACGCCGTCAATATTGCGGGCTGCTACGAAAGCATCGTCCAGAACCGCGTCAGTTTCTTCATAAACATGATTTACCGTTACCGTGAATACAACGTCTGCACCGGCAAGGTCTGTATTGCTGTAATCCTCCGGGAAGGTAAGGTTTAACTCCTTTGTCTCATCCTTCTTCATGCCGATCACGCCGTCTTCAAAGCCGTCGATAAAGGTATTGGAGCCGATGGTCAGCTCGTAGCTGTCGGAAGAACCGCCGTCAAACTCTACACCGTCCTTTTTGCCGACATATTTGATATCAACAACATCGCCATCCTTTACAGCACGGTCTACTTCTTCTTTATTCTTGTTGCTGTCCAAAACACTCTGAATGTACTGATCCACCATCTCGTCAGTTACTTCTGCCTTGGTAACCGTAACATCGACGCCCTTGTAATCACCCAGCTCTACAAAGTCGCCAAGGTTGATACCATCCAGATATGCTTCATCCGGGTATACCTTGGTTTCACTTTCGGTTTCTGTTGCTGCTTCTGTCTCAGCTGCAGTGCTTTCCTGCACAGTACTCTCCTGCTGTACATCTGCCTTGCCGCAGCCTGCCAGCATCATGGCAGACAGAGACACTGCCGTAACGGCTGTCATAAATTTTTTCATAAATATAGCCCGTCTTTCTGCGAAAGACACCAATGCGTCATGAAACACAGGT
>OLSF01000177.1_pt1 | contig 66577 bp, 97 predicted proteins | sample 1672301 | NCBI WGS metagenome assembly OLSF01 (sample SAMEA3136669, study PRJEB25190) | human gut metagenome | biome: human gut; feature: human-associated habitat; material: faeces | place: Austria | collected 2013
CCTCAGCTTCCTCAACCTCTTCCTCGTCTTCAACATCTTCAGATTCAGTTTCTTCCTCCTCAGCTTCCTCAACCTCTTCCTCGTCTTCAACATCTTCAGATTCAGTTTCTTCTTCTACTTCTTCATCAACAACCGGATCTTCAGGTTCTTCAACTTCCTTGTAAAAGCGTTTATATGCTTTTGCATTAATAATTTTTTCTTTACCAGTTTCCGGATCGGCTAATACATAATCTTCGCCTTCCATTCTTACAAATTCAAATTCTGCATTGTTTCGAGTACAAATTACCTTCATAATACTACCACCTTTTTATAAATTTTATTGGTGAAAACCTTCACCTTCAAATACATTATACTGCTTAGATATCTCAATGTCAATACCTTTTAGATAAAAAATATTCGGGAAGATTATTATATTCTTCCTCTGTTAAATCATTAATATCTTTACCTTGTGGGACTTTTAAAACCTTAACTAATTTATTAGGTAAGTTTTTGATTAACCTATAAGCACCACGTTCCCCGGCTTCATCACCATCAAAAGCAGCTATAATATATCTAAATGGTAACTTTTTGATTAAATCATATTGATTCTTTGCTCCTGTACCTAATAACGCGATAGCGTTATCCCCATACTTAGTAGCCGTAATTGCATTAATAATACTTTCGCAAACAACTAATGTATTTTTACTGTAGTCCAGCTCATATACCCCATACAAGGGCTTATCTACTCCCTCGGGGTAGTGATAGAGCTTGAAATCTATTGCACGTCTTGCAATAAATAAAGTATTGCCCTGTTTATCTCTTACAGGAAAAGTAATACAGGGGAATGTCTTTTCACCTTTTTTTAATTTAAAAGCTGGGTCATAACCTACATCAAACTTTTCAATTAAATCGTCTGTCATACCTCTCTTATACATATAAGGATGAATATATCTATAACGATCTAACTCTTTTTCTGATACATATTTTTTAAGAATTGCATCCGCTTTATTTCTATTAAATTCTAATCTTATATCTTTTCTATCTTCAATTTCTACAGATAAGAATTTAGATATTAACCATTTTGACCCATAAATACCTTCATCATTAAAACCAAATAAATAACTAACCATATTCTCTAGTGATGTAGTCGCTCCACAGGTAAAACAATGTACAGTACCAGCCGGGATTTTATTTTTACCTGTACCTTTTTCAACTCTTGTAATACCGCAAGAAGGTCTTCTTTCTTGTCCATTGCTATGAAAAGGACAACAAAATTGAATATCTGTATCACTAACAATAAATTTACCTAAAAAGGTTATACCTGTTCGATTATAAATTTCTGATTGCAACATTGATAAAATATGTAAATCATCTTCTAGCAAAGTTTTACCATTAACACTAAACATCAAAAAACCTCTTTTCTATCTTTAAATTTCTTTTTTTGAGTTTGTTGTGCTTCTTGTTTTTGCTGTGGTGTAGATGAATCTGTTGCACTGGGAACATAAATAAACCTACCATTATCAATATCCCAAAAATAAATAAAGTTTACTCCGACCGTACCACTTCTATTTTTCGTTAAAGATAATTTTAAACCTGCCCCTGTTTGCCGTATAAACAATACCTTTGAACTATTTTGACCAATACTATCACTATCCGCTAAATTAGATAAATCAGCATCAGCATCTACATTATCCTTAGATATTTCCCCATCACGATTTAACTGAGATAATCCAATTATTGGAATATTATGATTTTCTGATAAACGCATTAAGCCTTCTGTAATACTAAATAATTGCTCTGTTTTACTTTTGCCTTTACGATAATTTTCATCGTCCATTAAACTGTATTGGTCGATACCAACAATATCTGCATGACAAGAATTTATCATTGATTGAATAGAAGATAATGTTGCTCTACCGCCAAAGCTTTTAGGGGTAAAAATATAAAAGGGCACTTTCTCTTTCTGCATATCAAGAACAAATGATTCATAACCGTTTGTTTCTGTACCATTAATTAATGAACGATTTGAAAAGTTACCTAATAGAGTATCAAAGCGATATCCTATTTGATATTTATTCATTTCGCCACTATACATGGCAACAGTTTTTCCCTGCTTCCACGCCTCTACTAGCATTTTTAATAATATCCACGTTTTACCCTGATTAGGTCTGCCTGCAATAGTCAATAATTCGTTTCCTGGCTCTAACCCATAAATGGCATCATCAAGCTGTGGAAAACCTGTTTTAATATAATTAGTACCATGTTCTTTTTTATGCTTATGCAATTCAAGTCTTTCTTGTGACTCTTTAACAATATCCACACCACCAGCAGTAGCCTGACTATTTAATATAGCTAATTTACTTGTTAAAAACTTTAAAGCTTCGTTCGCATCGTTTTTAACAAGGTCTGCGCACTCTGTGATGACAGGCACCATTTGCCCATACAGGTATTCTTCTCGAATGGTAGCGACTAAATATTCATCGGTTTCTTTCACATCAAGTAAAGTAAATTCCGGAAAATTCAACAACATCGTTTCTTTATCTGGAACTTTACCGAATCGGTTTACTTGATATTTTATAAAATTATATTCATCTGGATAAGCAGCAAAATAATCCTCTGTAAGATTATTATTGACCACTAAATCAAAATTTCCACTGCTAATACACTTGTTAAGTATCTGAAGATCAACCATGCCGACGATCCCTTCCCAAAATAAATGCTTGATTACCACTCATAATTCGACTTGCAATCCTTTTGCCAATTTCAGCTTCTAAATTTTCAGGCAAAATGTTTGTCGTAAAAATATTCGATAATCCATTATTCATTCGTGTGTTGATAAAATCATAAAGTAAATCCTGTTCAAAGGCTGTTAAACTTTTAACCGCAACATCATCCCACACTATCAAATCCACTTTCGGAATAAGGTCTAAAATTTCTTTGACATCATTTTCTTTACTGAAAGATTGCTTAATTGCAAAGAATAGACTCGATGTCGATATAAATAAGCCTCTAGGTCTAAAACCATTGCAAGCCCATACCTCCTGAAAATACCGCAGTAGTAGCTTAACAGCCCATGTAGTCTTGCCATTGCCAGTATTAGCCCCAGCTATAATTAAATTTTCACCTTCTTCAACAAAAGTTAAAATATCACTTCTTAAATCATCAAGCATTGTAAAACAAGCTAAATCTTTATCTTCCGGAGTTAGCTTTGCTGGATACTGTAACTTTTTAGGCAGGCGGCTAGCATAAATTAAAAAGTCAAACTCCATGTATCTAACACAAAACTTTTCACAAGTATTTGACTTATACGCCGTACAAACTTTTTTAAACCAGCAACTTTCACGATCAAATTTGTATTCATAAGCCATTTAGAAATACACTCCTTCAACATCATGATGATCATTATCGTCATCTTTTTGAGGAGTAATATTATCAACTCTTCTTTGCGGTTTATTAACTTCCCACGATGGCACTAAAATTTTATAACCCCCCGCAAGAGCTGTCTGTACCCGCCTTGCAATGTCCTCAGCGTCAAAGTTTTTTATAGAATCTAAAATTGCTTGCCATTGTTCAGGTTCGAGCTTAAATTTAATGCGATAGTCTAAATACTGCTTTAAAGCTTTAAAAATATAATCCTGTTGCTCTGTTCGAGTGTAAAAATTTGTTCTGCAAAATGCAAGCAGTTGACCTAACATGGTTGAATATTTTGATGTTGACATACTGCCCCCCCTTAATAAACCCCCTTGTTTTCTAATATTCTTATTAGCTAGTTTATTTATATTATTAATATTATTTATTTTCTTGTTTTCTAAAGTCCCAGTTTTTGGGACACTCTCTTGATTAGAAATGCCTGTAGAGCCTTGTTTTTCCTGGCTTTTTTTGGGTGTCCCAGTTTTTGGGACTGTCCCAGTTTCTGACACACTAAAACTCTCAATTAAATCTAAATCAACTCTATAGGCAGTAACAATAAAATCAGTATCAACACTATGAATAAAACCTTTTTTAATTAGTGAATCAAGCACAGCTTGAGCTGTATTTTTACTAACATTCATAATTTCTGCTAGTTTTCTAATACTAACAACAAACTTTTGACCTTTAATATCTGAATATTTATAAATTATTGCATAAGCAATTAATTCATTTCCTTTTAGCTCTAATGAAGTCATCATCCAAGAGTGAATAATAAATGAAAAATTATTAGTCATCATTTTCTCCTTAAATGTTTATTTACGTCCATCGAAACTTCGCCATATACGATTTTTTTAGGTTCAATTACTCTAGTATTAGCTTTTACGAAATCTTGACGAGCTGCTCTTGCTTGAACTTCTTCATGAGACATATTTTCCCCTAATTCAATCTCTATTAATATTTCTAACTCTCTATATTTACGGTACATAGGGCAACTTTCTTGCATACAAGGCTTGAAATCAGTAATGATGTTACCTTCCGCAGTTACCCCCTTATTCTCCACCTCGCAGGCACTTACAGAGCTGCTAATGGCTAATATCATTAGTCCACTAATTAACATTTTTTTTAACATTGTAAAAACCTCACTTTCACTTTTCAACAAAAAAGACCCCTTACTTTCTCGGCGGTCGTAAGGAGCCTTTTTTGACTTAAATAAATAGGGGTCTAGAGCGATATGTACTTATGAGGCAGTAAGACCGCCGAGTACATTACCGCTCTATAAGTATAATAACATATCCCTTTTTAGTTGTCAACTATTCGTAAAAAATATTTTTTATTTACATTTTAGACGCATCAATAACTTGATTATCTACTTCATTATTAACTCTTACCCAAGCGTCAAATCTTACTTTTTCAATATCATCTTTTTCATCTAAACTAATTAATTCAGAACATTCAAAAGTAAAAAATTCACCATGTACTTGAACACTACGTTTACTACTAACTGTAAATTCTTTAATCTTTGACATATTTAACATTAATCCTTTCTGTTACTTTTTCATATTGAAAAGGAACTAATTCTTTAATAATTTCTTGATTTTCATACGCTAATTTATCTAATAAAGTATAATCAATCTTAGGTTCTTGAATAATACACTGAGGATAGTGTTCTTCTAAATATGCCATTAATCTTTGTTCATCAAATTGTAATGATTTACTTTCACTAATTGAAACACTACCTACTCCATCAATAACATAAGAATCTTGATTTGCTTCTTTTAAGATATTTTTTACTTGCTCTTTAAGAGATTTTAATTGTTTAGCTAAAACAGATTCTTGTTTGTGTACATTGATAAAATTAGCAATAACATTATCCATTCAAAACATCTCCTATCTTAAAATTAAATAAGCACAACCAATAAACAATAAAATAATAAATAAAAACATAGCAAGACATTCAGACATTGATACTGGTGCTGTATATTCAGGATCGTACATTGGTAATTGTTCTACTTGATTTTCTTTGTCTACATTCGTTATTTTAGTATCAGCATTAGTAACGATTGGTTTAGTATCCTTTAATACAAACCCATGACAAATTTTAGCATCTTTTAGATTGCAACTTTCTTCAAAAAGACACAGAGAACAATTAACATTTCGTTTTTTAAAGCCTTGACGTTTTCTATGTCTACGAGTTCTTGACACATTATCCCTCCTTTACGATAAGAGTAAGTTGATTAATTGTTCAAGTTTCATTACATTTCCGCCATCTACAATACCATCTGACAAAATATGTTTTCTTTGAATAATTTTCTCAACTTTTTCATCTATAGTATTAGCACAAACAAGAGTATAAATATTTAAATCACTTGTTTGTCCTATACGATGACAACGATCAACTGCTTGTTGTTTATCCGCATCAGTCCACGGACTATCAAAGAATATTACATTATTGCTATTATTAAAAGTTAAGCCTGTACCCATTAATTTGATAGTACCAACTAATGCAACATGATTAGGATTAGCTTTAAATTCTGTTTCTATGGCTTTTAAATCCTTACAGCCACTAATATAACCTAGAGCATTAACACTCTTTAGCCTATCAACTATTATCTTACATACCTCTGCCCAATTACTAAAGATAAGGCATTGTTCGCCTCTATCGGCAATTTCATCCACAAGTTCTACTAACCTATCTAATTTAGTGGATTTACTAATCGTAGAACTAATTAGCTGCGGTGTGCCTGTGACCTGTCTTAATCTTGTAAATTGTGCAAGCGGATTTGGATTTAATTTTATTAAATCAACTTTATCTTGTAAAGCTATTCTTACTTCCTGATAAAGATCCATTTGTTCTTTAGCTAATTCAACATAAATTGTTTGAGGTAACTTTTCAGGAAGTTCAAGAACATCTTTTTTTAATCTTCTTATTTGAATATTTTTTAAACGATTCTTTAATTCTTGAAGATTTTGATATCCAATAATCTCCCTATTCATATAACCGCCCATGATACAATAATGATTTTTAAAAGCTGTGTAACTATTATTTTCATAGCCCAAGGATTTAAAAATCATATACAAATCCATTGGCTGATTAATTAAGGGTGTACCACTAACAGTTATACGAATATCTTCAGTATCCTTAATATTTACAATCTTCAAATATCCTTTGCCTTGTGCAGATAAAGGATTTTTTATTTTATGAACTTCGTCAGTAATAATAATTCCAATAATACCATCTTCATGATATTTTTTTAATATTTTGATTATGGTTTCATCACGCAAAGCTTCTACATTGATTATCCAAAAGAACGCTTCCGGAATACTTTGCAAATCTTCAATCTTTGCAGTAGTGCCGCCATCATACATAGTATTTTTACGTTTACGTTTACGCAATCCTAGTATACAATGATCTTCATTACTATGTGTTTCAATTTCATCACGCCAATTCCAACGTAGAGTTGCTACACCACAAATAATTAAACAATGCTGAACACCTTTTTCCTGCTTTTGAATACAGGCTAAATCAATACATTGTTTAGTCTTACCTAAACCTTGCTCGTCACCTAAATGAAATCTATTTTTAGACAATCCAAATTTAATACCCTCTAATTGGTAATTATAAGGAGTTGTTTTAAATTCATAATCAGGCATATTCTTTTCTAATAGTTCTTTATTAGAAATGACAAATTGAGTGCCATTTAATATTTTTAATACGGCTTCGTAGTGCACAGAAGGAACTTCCCAGCAGTTTGATTCTGTATGAAAATATCTATAAGTCAACTTTCTTAATTGACTTACAATCTTAATATCAAAATCAAATGTAATAAATAAACTATATTCAAATTCAGTAAATTTTCTGGATTTTTTAATATTAATTTTGACCACTGTGATTCCTCCTTATGTGACAATTATACTCCAATAGACTAAAATTGTCAATAAAAAAGAGTACACTCCGAAGAATGTACTCTTTCTTTAATTAGGCTTTTGCTACTTGCATATAGTAACGGTAGGCTTTGCCCTCGCTTACATCCGGGTCTTCAAACCATGCCTTACTCAACTTTACATAGATAGCAGTATCCGAGCCTAATACATTGTAATAATCGCTATAAAGCATATTCATTACATAGTATAAATCCCAACGATTAAAACCAACACATTTAATGTTATATTGACGAATTACATCATCAATTTGTTCAATCGTCCAGTGTGCTCCTTCCGTGCCGTCTACGTTCTTAAAGTTTTCAACAGCCTTTTCCGCTAACCAATCACTGAAATGTTCCCCATAACACTCTTTATACAACTTGTCAACGACTTCTTCATAGATTTCCCTATCAGAGTATTTTAATGGTTTAATAGACTCCTTAAAGGTTTCCATTAAAATTTCATTAGTTAAGCCGACATCTTTTTGCTCTTTGAGATGTTTTAATAAGGTATCTAACATAATATTAACCCTCCGTCGGAACTACTACAGGTGGTGTATATACTGTATTAGGTACGCAACATAACAACGAGAAATGATTAGGATCATTACCAAAGATAATCGGATATACTCTACGGCAACGAATTTGATCTGCTCTTAACAGATTACCAGTTCTTGTATAAACAGGATATGTCGTCCCGCCAATACTAATTTGAACAGGTAGGGTATTCGCTCCTTCAGGAAGATTTTGTGCAAGCACAAGACAGAATCGTTTTAAATTTGTAAGAGTGGGAGCAGAACTAATAGTAATAATCACGTCAGAAGAACTGGCTGTGATGCTGGAACTTTTAATAAATCTATCACAGCGGTTACAAGCCACAATAATCACTCCTAATTAGACAATTCCGCAACCATTGCCACAACCGAAACCATTTACAGAGGTATAAGGACTGCAAGTGATATAAGCGGGCTGCGGGAACGGACGAACTGCATTAATGATATTTTGAGTTTGGGACAGGTTGCCAAGCTGCAATTGAGCTGCTTGTAACTGGTCACGAAGCTCTTGCATTACGTTTGCAGTCATCAAAGCACGAGTTGCTTCAGCTTCTGCATGGATTGCAGTAGTGATTTCACAAGTGTTTTTGTAGTTTTCTGCACGAACAGCATCAATGTTGCGATTAGTTTCGCAGCAGCATTGCTGAGCAGCAAAACGACTTTCAGCTATTGCAGCGTTAGTCTGATTGAATCCTTGACACATACCCATTTGGATAGCACCAGTGGATTGACAGATATCGCGTTGGATACCAAAGTTCTGATTAGCCAACTGGTTGAATCCACGATCCAAAGTGTTGTTCAAGTTGGTATAAAGAAATTCGTTAGTCAGTGTATTGACAGCACCATTAGCACCACCAAATCCACCGCCACCGAAGCCGCCCCAAGCAAGCAGGAAGAATAACATAATTACCCACATCCAGCCTGCTCCGCCGCCCATCATACCAGCGTTGTCAGACTTATTCATGTCGTAAACCGGAACCATTTGAGCCCCTTCGAATGCCATAATTGAACACTCCCTTAATTTATTAAATCAAAATTTAACAGTGCGCATCTATTAAATTTTAATTCCGAATTGATTTAACATACCCATAATTTGCTGAATATCTACACCCTGTGTTTTAGCTAAATTTAAAACAGTTTCTTTCATTTGTTCAGGGCTTTTTCCTTCAGCCATTTTTCTAGCTTGTTGAAATACTGGATTATTTCCGAACATTTGCTCCATTCCTTGTTGAGGATTTTGCATCGCTCGTATTTGGTTGAATACTTGTAACATTTGCATTGGATTCATGATTATTTCCTCCTATACTTGCTAATAATTGTTCAATATTTTGAACACGTTGGTCTAAACCATTAAAGATATCTGAAGTAATATATTCAACCTTGTTTTCTTGTGGGTTAACTAATTTATAAGTTTTTAATTCTGCCAAACCATTCATATTTAATTGTTTAGTATAAATTTCACCATCTTGAATATTAATAAAAACACTTAAAGTGCCATCTAAAGAAATTCTTGCGGCTTTCGCTTCATCTAAACAAGTAACAGGAATCGCTGAAATATATGGTGTTTGCTGTTGTTGATTCATATTATTCATTTGATTCATCTGACCAAACATATTCGGGACAGTAGGATTTATTGCTTGTTGCATTTGCTGTACTTGTTGCATACGATTATAACCATAATCCGGACTCATTGGCTGATTATTCATTGGATTCATGTAATTAGTTGGATACATACATTTGTCCTCCCCATACCGCCACCATATCTGGACGATATTAAACTTTTTTAACACCCCGCAGGGGTTATTACCTGTAATTATTATAACAAAAACAAGCCCTCTACATATTTCCTAAAATATGTAAAGAGCTTGTCTATTTATTCCCTTGCTATTGTTTTTGCAACAAGAGCTCAATATATGGTTGGATTTCTTGTGGAATTAAATGTCTTTCATTATTAATGATTTCTTTTAATTCCTTTTTGGCATTCCATAAAGCTTTGCCAACTGAAGATATTTCAATTCCTAAGTCATCGGCTATTTCGGAATAAGTTTTATCTTCTATGTAAAATTTCCATAAAAGCAATTCACTTTTCGTTTTTAAGCCAGTTCCTTTTATGATCACCTTTAGTGCAATTTGTGACAATGTTTTAAGTTTTTTATTAAAATCTGATTCAACCATTAATCTTGAAGACTCTCCAGGCTGTAACAACTCCACCAAAAAGTCCTCCGATAATTAGAGTTAGAACAGTGTTTACTATAACTCTTTTATAGTTATAGTAATTCTTTAAATCTTTCATTTGATAATCTTCAAAATCCTGTTTTAAAGAACCTATTCTTTTATGTAATATCTCCTGATCGTTAGACATTCTTGATTCAAGTTTGTCGAATAATTTTAATAAATTATTGACGTTAAAATCTATTGATTGCACAGTTTTCGAGGTTTCACGGAATTGTTCTTCATACATGGATGCTCTTTTCTCCATCTGATCCATTCTACGAGTCAGATTTTGAATTTCTGCGTTTAATTTTTCATAATTTACTCTATTTTCCATATAACACTGCTTCCAGAGCCGGAAATAGTATCAGAATCTTCAGTAACAGTTCTGACAATACCCTGTTCATAAGTAAAGTATTCTTTAGCAATAAGTACCGAAGAGATTCCTATTGCACAAGCGCATAAAAAAATACAGCATAAAAATCCAACGACCATGATTTTTAAAAGACCTAAAAGCTTTACATTATAATCTCTATAAATTTGAGCATTTTTTGCCTTTTCATCAATCTCGTCCTGTTTTTTCATTAGGCGCTCTAAATATTGATCAAGTTTTGTATGTTCTTCAGGATTATTCATCAGATCCTCCTAAGTTATTGCTTTAACTATTAGGATAGCCAGCCCGCTATACAAAAGAGTATTTTCAAGCTTTTGCTTCTTAATCTTCTTTTTGTACTCTTTGGACTCCTTCTCTAAAGCTTGATTGCAATTCTCTAAGTATGCGATTTTGCTGCTGTAAGAGTCCTTCAACATCTTCTGCTGATTTTCCAATGTTATTATTAACTGATTGGATTTCTTCAATTTGCTGTCTAATTCCTTGTTCTGTGATTTTAATATCTGAATCTTGTTTATCAATTGTTGATTGAGGGACATTGCTTCCGCTGCTAACTGTTCCTGTTTCTCGTATTTTTCCACTGGAACTAAATAATATTCCGATGCAGAAGCAACCGATACAAAACCCAATAATAAGCCACACAAAACAAATGATAAAATCAGTTTTTTTTTCATTTATAACTTCATCCAAGAGTGATAAACCCCACAAGCAAAACCAATGGCAAAGCAAATTAATTTCGGATAACGATTAAAGACAGCCTTAATCTTATTCCACAATGATTTGATAGATTCCATTTTTAGTACCTCCTTAATTATTTTGCTTCCAAATTGCAAGACCCCTAATCACATCACCACCAGGACAATTTTTTTGACCTGTGCCAGGATCATCAACAACTAATAAATCCCAACGTGTTTCCGGATCTCCACTCCCATAGCCATAGCCGTCAATATCAGCCGCTTCTGCATGGGTCATAATATGTTCTTTATCAATTGGAATATCTAATACAGATGCTAAAATAGCAACGACTTCAGCCATTTGATTGATTTGGATAGGTAGAGGCGGATAACCATTCCAATCAACTTCTGTTTTACTGATTGGATTAGCTCTGTATGCACAACAAACTGCTATTCCGATCGCATTTGTATTACGATGCCATGTGTGCTCTTTGAAATCTGTTAGTTCACCATTTACACGAATTGTTCCATCACCTTCAATACAAATGTGATAATCTTTTTCTTCAATCCAATTTTGTTTATACAATCCGCCAGTATGATGTAAATAAATACGATTAATTTGACCTTTTGCTCTTTTAGCTAAAGCAATTAATTCATTTACTGTCATTTTTTTTCATCCTCCTTTCTTTCTAAAATATCCGGGATACTATTGTTGTTTTTATCAACAAATAACTGCAAAAGAAAACTAATTGCGGCAACTGTTGATGCTCCAACAAATACAGTAAAGAATGAAATAATAATTGGTAAATCTGCTATATTTTGTTTAAACAGGTTATAAAACCAACCATAAATAAATAAAATAGTAAAGCCGAGATATACGCATATCATATACCAAACCATTAGTTTAATATACTTGTTGCCTATAGCGTTTGGTATTTTACCATATAACTTTTTCATCCAAGCTAATATTTTATCTTTCATCTTTACTATACCTCCATTATACAAAATTTAATAAATATTGTCAAGCTAAAAAGAATATCACAATTAATCTATAACAATCTTGAAATTAAGTGTTTTACCGACACTATTCATTAATAAATCTATTATTGGAGCTGTCTCACTAGTAGCCATTGAGCCTGAATATGGATATGTAAAATATGTTAAGATCGTTTTAGGAAATACTACTGAGTTATTAGATGTATCATATACTGTTATTGTATGTCCCCCATAGTTACCGTAAATATTAATGGTAGCTACTTGATAATCAGTACCTGCAACGCCAAATTCATAATAAATATCTTCTGCTACAAAATTATAAAAAGATAAACCTGTAGTATTACTTGTTATACTTCCAAATCCACTAAAATTTTTTGAAAATCCATATAAATTTATAACTTCAATATCATCAGGCATTTCATTACTAGTAGAATAATCTCCTACTTTTACCGCTATATTCCCGCTTACTAAGCTATCGATATAACATAATTGAGCTTTACCATTAGTATCTCCAATATAAACTTTTTTGACTTTTCTTGCAACGCCATCTACACCAACATATAATGATTTAACTTTTCTTGCTTTATTATCTACACCTACATAAATAGATTGTGTCATTATATCACCTTACTCATATACGCAGTAAATTCTTCCAGTTGCTAAAGAAGAAGTTCCTGCGGTTAAATCTGTCGTACCATATTGTACTTGTTCGGGTATTGTTATGTCTGCACTACCATCAAAGGCTATACCATTAATTGTTCTAGCTATCTCTAGTTTAGTTGCTGTATTAGCATTTCCTGTATAATTACTTTTGTTTATAGACGCTAAAGTAGCGTCGTTTGTATCCAACCAAACAAGAGATTGTCCATCTTTTATTCTAATTTGATTATTAAATTTAGCAGCTACATCTACTGTAAAAGCATAATTAAAATTAGTATAATAATTAAAATTAACAGTCTTATTAAAACTCTTTACCCCTGTAATTGTTTGTGTTGTATCAATTGTTACCATATTAAGTAGTTGATCAGCGATATCGGCTATATCTAAAGTACCTGTATTTATAACTCTACCAAAGGCTTGAACTACAGCTAATTTAGTTATTGTTTTAGGTTTAACTTCACTGCCAGTATGCTCAGTTCCGACTGAACGAGAGACGTCGAAATCTATTTTCCAAATATGATTAGCAATACTATCATTAATAACATGAATATGACGAGAAACAGTTTCGGTAAAAGCACCAGAAGTATTAGGAGGTTCTGGCGCAAATAGTTCCCCAATAGAACCAGTAATATTTCTTTGGGTATCTGTACTAAACTTATTAATATTCTCAGCTGTGATAACAGGTAATTCAATAACTCCAGCTTTAGGTAATCTAAAAGTAGTTGAACCATCACCCGAAGAATAATAATTATTTACTACTCCTTCATTAGCAGATAATTCAGCTTGCCACTGTTCCTCGGTCAATAATAAAGACGGATGCTTTTGAACAAAATCCCATAAATCTTTATAAACACTACGACTTACAATTTGTCCATCACGAATTAGTTGACCACTATCTAATTCTGAATAAGGTACATAGTATTCAAATCCTACAGGTAATTCAATACCATTTGATATGTTAAAGTTTACAAATTTTTCGCCGTCATAAATTTTTACACCTGACATGATTAATCCTCCTGTAAAATTGATTGTACTTCTTCTTCTGAATAACCAATAGTAGCTAATTTACAATTAGGATTATACTTATATTCGTATAAGTATCTTTCATCTAATTCTTCATTATACTCAATTCTTTGATTTTTCTTTAAAACAACTTCTTCATTTTTTAGTAGTTTATCAATAAAAAACCAATCATATTGAGTATCTAATAAAGCCTGAAAATCTTTTTTCCAAAGTTCTTTTGGAAAATAATTACGAACATATTCATAATCTTCTTTTGTTTTTAGTGCTTTTGGATAACCATACATAATAATCCTCCTAACTAAATGAAAAATATTTCTTTGGTTGGATAATAGTAGTGATAAATGGAAGGTTATCTTTATACTTTTCAAGTTGGTCTTTTAATACACTTGAATTAGTAAATAAGACTTTTCTTTCATCATCTACTTCTATTTGCATTTGAATATAAAAACCATCTTTTTCAATTTTACTTTTCTTAACTTGAAAAGCTAAAACTTTAATTTCTTTATTCAACACTTTTGATATTTTAATCTTTTCGCCGATAAATTTTTCTTCGGCAAAATCACTAAATTTGTTCATTAACAGAACCTCCTATAGATTCTTTTAATTCATTTAGTTGTAAGGAAATTTGAAGGTTATATGTATTAGCCCATTTTAACCAGCCTGAAATACTTCCAATAACAGATAAAGCTCTATCATTAGTAATTTTCTTTTTAGCCAATTCCCATTTTAATCTCCGGATTCTTTTCTTCATTCTTTTAGCTGTAGTTTTACGAACAAGAATATATCCAGACGAAAAATGCCTATAACCTAAAAAATCTATTCCCTGAGAAGTCGGGAATAAATTACATTTACTTAATCTTAATTTTAAAATATTTTCAACATAATCTTTGATTTTAATAGCCATTTCTTTTAATAAAGCTTTATCATTAGAAAATAAAAGAAAATCATCACAATAACGAATATAACATTTAATCTTATTATCATGTTTCATAAACATATCTAATTCGTTTAAATATAAATTTCCAAACCATTGACTAAGATAATTACCAATAGGAATATTTGTTTCTCCATCAATACTATCAATAATGGTATCTAATAAATTTAAAGTGCGTTTACATTTTATTTTCTTACGAATAATTAATTTTAATATTTCATGATTTATAGATGGATAAAATTTATTAATATCACATTTTAAACAATACTTATTTTTGCGAACAAATTCCATACATTTTTGACTTCCTTTATGTTGACCTTTACCATTTCTACAAGCATAACTATCAGAAATAAAAAGGTTATCCCATATAGGTTCTAAAATATTCATTATAGCGTGATGAACAATGCGATCTGGATAAAATGGAAGTACATAAATTGTTCTTTCTTTTGGTTCATAAATTTTCTTTGTTCTGTATTCAGCTGTTTTGTAAGTACCATTAATTAGACTTAATCTTAATTCTTCAATTAAATTATCCAAATCTTTTTCAACACGAATAACTTTTTGTTGCCAGCTTTTATGTTTTTTAGCTTTTTTATATGCTAATAAAAGATTATCTTTGTCTACAATTTTGTCAAATAAATTATTATGTCTTTTCATTATTAAAAATTGAAGCAATGACGTTCGAATTAACTACTAACCACTGCTTCACCCTTTTTCGTATTTTGCTTTTCAGCAAGGTCAATGTATCAGCCGAGGGTTAGCCGCACCTGCTAATTTTCCCCGTATCCGACGTACTGCGTGCAGAGTAATTGGAATTGACATTAGACGAGCCATTATTACAATTGACAGAACGAGAACTGCAATTCGAACTGTTATTCCAGTTAGCGCCCAATAGCAAAACTGAAAAAACTGCCAGCTACTGAAAAATACATTAACCTAATTAATATTATACACTAAAAAGTTAGCTTTGGCTAGTATGAAATACTAGCCACCGTTTTCCTCGTAAAATAGTTCCCTCGGTCATTAGTTTAAATTCGTGACAACCCTCGGCTCCGACGCACCGCGCGCAGAGAAAAAGGAACGGACATTAGACGAGCCATCATTACAAATGACAGAACGAGAACTGCAATGCGAACCGTCAGCCCAGCGAGCGCCCAATAGCAAACGATATAAAGTACCATAAGACTGACCATATCTTTGAGAATCAACGCTAGAATTATAAACAGAATCATTCCACCCGGATCCCCCTGCAAAGCCTAAATCCATAGCCCATTGCCAAGAACAGCCACAACAATCTTCTAATCCAATATTACTAATCATTCTTCTATTATTACTATCTACATGACCACCTGTAGTATTAGGATCTGCTGCATTCTTAATTCCTGTTCCTTCATTACTTCCTTTTGCTGCCATCTGAAATTCATGTCGCCAAGGTAATCGCATTTTTTGATTCATTAATTGTTCAATAAAAGCTTCACCATGCCATTTTTTAGTTGAAGTACCATCTGCAATCACTCCATTATAAACACTGACTAATTTAGTGCCATCCCAACTTAATTGATAGATACTTAACCAACATTCAGAAACTTCATCATAAGCCAGTCCTTCTGAATCTCCTTTAGGTCTGTGTAATAAATCCCAAATAGATGCAGGTAAAATATCTCCAGTAACATATCCGGATAAAGTATGTCCATCTATTGTACCAACATCTGCACATAAACAATGAAATCCACCTATTTTACGGCTAGAACTTGCAGTATAACCTGTGGGCACTGTACTATTTAAAGACAAAATGAAAATCGGCTCTGTAGAAGAAATATCTTGAGGTTTACAAGCATAAATATAAACATCTTTCCCGGCTAAATTTTGAGGAGTGTCTACAGTGGATAATTGAAGAACTTTATTAATGGTACTTATATAACATTCTCCATCAATGTTTATTTTTAGATTTTTTGGAATTGTGATATTTGTTTTATTAGAATAAAATAATTGATCTCTATTGTAATAAACTGGATTATTCTTAATACACGAAACTTCATAATTACTATAATCTGTAATTTGTTGTATTTGTTGTTCTAAAACAGAAATATCAAGGGAACTTGCATTAGTGATTACTCCGAAAGCTTGAACTACCCATACCTGATTAAGACTTTTAGGTTTAACTTCGCTGCCAGTATGCTCAGTTCCGACTGAACGAGAGGCGTCGAAATCTATTGTTATACCTGTTCTATCACTGGAATCTTGATGTATACTGTCCTTAGTTGTACCACCATTTGTAGAAGAATAAGCTCCTGACATTGAAAATAATATTACACTTCTTCCACCATTATCCCAACTGGTAGCTAGTTGAACATAGCTACCAGTTATATTTCTCTGTTTATCAGTTTCAAATTCGTTAATTTTAGAAGTATCATTAGTTGCTTTAAAGAATACACCGTTATAATTAGGCAATCTGAAGTTACTTTCTGTTGTTCCTGTGCTAAAATAAGGACAACATAAATTTTCTGAGGAGTTTAAATATTCGGTATATTCTTGTTCTGTTATTAGCAAACTGGGGTGTTTTTGCAACCATGCCCATAATACACCATAAATTTCACGACTAACTAACTGACCTTTTAATACTAATTGACCCGATTCTAATTCGGTATAACTAACAGGATAGATATCCCCAACCATATGACCAACATAAATTTTTTCAGGTTCTTCTGTTATTTCTTCTGGATTTACCCATATTAATCCTTCTTTGACTTCTTCCGGAGGTTCTGTTCCAACATAAACCATATTTTCATCATTTAATTCATTTAAACATCTTAAAACATTAGCTACTGTTACATCTTGCTGACGAAGAATTTTTTTCATTGTGTTACCTCCCGAAAAGTTGTATAATAAATAGCACCATCAAAAGCATTTAAAGCAACTACTTTATTCCCAACAGTGTCGATTAAAACGCTATGTCTTTCATTATTTTCAACAGCCTCAACACTTAAAACACCGACACTTTCCACTTGTTCAAAAAGATTTAATGGAAGTTCATATAAATTAGTAGAAGAATTAATTTGCCAACTTGCAGCTACAAATTCAACCCTAATTGCACCTGTACCAGTTAATAACCCGCCTAAATTATCCCATTTAGTACCATCCCAAGCAAAATTTGCTCCATCTGCAATACCTTGTTCTTTATCACCTTTAACAACATTATAAACATCACCACTTTCAGCTGATGTTGGTAAATCCTCATAAGTTTCAACACTACCCTTATATTTATACGCATTAGATAAACCTAATTGAGCCGCTGTTACTTTATGAGGATTATTATAATCAGATAAATGAGCGTTTATGCCATCTATAACAGAATTAATAAATTTGATTAGGGATAATCCAGAAATAACTTGACTAATTTTATTGAGCATTAGTTTCGCTTCCTTTCATTAATTCGTATAAGCATAGTCTACCAGTAAAAGGAGCAATAGCCCTGATTGTTACACTAACGTCATCAGGAAATTCCATATCTACAAAAGGACTTCTTGTATATAATCCATTCGTATCCAACATTTGAATATTTAAAATAGCCCTTCCTGATGTATCAAGAGATAGAGTATAATCATTTTCGTCTGCATTCCATAAATCTTCAGAAACTTCATCTGTAAAATTTATATAAGAAGCTGATTGTAAAAAAGAATTATACCATTCTTGTATTTGAGTGTACATCGAATTTATTGAATCTGCTTGTGAATTAATTTGTGTATACTTATTATCAATATCCGCTTTAATTATTTCGATATTTGCATAAATAGTATCTATCTCTTCTTTAGTCGCTAAGACTAATTCTGCATTACCTTTAGCAGAATCTGCGCTGATTTTAGCATTATTTTCTGATTCTTTAGCAGAATCTGCGCTGATTTTAGCACTATTTTCTGATTCTTTAGCATTTTGAGAAAATACCTTTGCTTCGCCTGCATATCGACCTGCTTCTGTTTCAGATTTTGAAGCTTGTTGTGCAGATAATTTAGCGGCTTCTGCATATTGATAGGCATTATTAGCGTAATTCTGTACTTGTTTTAATAAATCTTCTATGTCACTCTTAATATCTTTAACATTTTGATAAATAGTATCAATCTTATTTTTTAATTCCTGCGCAGTATCAGCAGAATCTTTTGCATCTTTAGCCGCTTGTTCTGCTTTATCTGCATTTTCCTGAACTTGTTGAACATACTGTTCAAAAATATCAGGAGTTGGATCTGTTGGTTCTAGATCGTCCGGATTAAATCCACTATCTATAACCTCTATTTCGATTTCATTTGTAGTTGCTCTTTTGCTCCCTACCATTGATACAGCGAACGCATTTACTTGCATTACACCTGCACCAACAAGTACCTCCCACGGTACAGTATACTCTACGCCGTCTGAAATATTGGTTACACTGTAAGTTTTTCCGTCCCTTGTAAATTGTACAGTCTTACCTACATAATTAGCCCAATCTTCAGAGGTTTCAAGTGTAAATGTTAAATATCCTTTACTATCTGCAACTACTTCAGAATCTCCATAATAACTTAATCGTTGATTGAATATTCTAAATTTAATCACTTTATACTCCTTTCTTTAAAGACCAAAATAAACTCCATAACCATTCCGGAAGCATCCAATCTAAAAGTTTGACAGGTAGTTTTATTGCAGCTCAACAAGTTGGACAAGATTCAGGTCGAACAACAGGAGTATTTTCCAGAACTGGTCAATGGGCTGGTAGTTGTGCTCATAAGGGTGATGCTCGTGAAGTTGTCAACTTTAATGGTACACACTCTCATGATTTAAACATGAGTGATAGTGGTGGATCAGAAGCCTATCCTAAACATATCATTATGCCTTACTATTTAAGAACATTAAATATTTAAAGTTCTCAAGTAAAATGGCATTGTAACGTGTTTCGGATACCCTTCAGATCCTCCCGAAGAAGCGATTGTAATGTTATTTAAAGCATTTGCAAGATTAAAATTAATTTGATACATTGCATCATCACCGCCGTTTTTACTGTTTGCCCATCTTCCTAAATAACTTGATGAGAATACACCAGTAGCGGCAGGATTAAATTTCCACAACCTGAAGCTACCCTGTGCGGGGGTAGTATCAATATTAGCCGTATGGTTATGGAGTTTATTTTGGTCTTTAAAGAAAGCACCAGCAGAGGAGCCACCACGACCAAAATCTATCATAATCGGTGTTCTAAAGGTAGTAGAACCGTCGCCTTGTGAAAAGAAACCAACGGAAGTCCCATTTTGAGTCAACATCTTTTGCCATTCAACCTCTGTAGTTAAAGGCATGTATTTTTGAACAAAATCCCACAATTCCGGATATTCTGATCTATTTAGAATTACACTTTTATCAAGCTTTAAATATCCAGGAGGTGCTGAGTTCCAGAGCTGCTGTTTAATGGTTCCCACTGGTGTAGTATCTGAAGATATTTGAATAGGTTGTTCTTCCCAAACAATATCATTATCTTGAATTGTTCTTGAACCTTCTACCCCTGTAGCCTCTGACCATGTAGGCTCAACGCCACCACTTATACCAGCGTTTTTAGATACTAATTTAGTATGCAATCCAAACGGATAAAGTAATACCGAATTTTTTGGATAAGTAGTATTCGGTTGCCAAGAAAATCTTTTTAAGAATTGTGAATGTTGTTGTAATGTATCTTCCCAACCATTAATATTTTCAGCCATTACAATATCATCAGATGTGTTATGCCATAAATGAGCGATGTAATCAGTAATTTGCATTATAATATTAGCCATTTGAAGTAACCTCCCGAATATTAATTCTGTGTTCAATCATTGTATCTGAAGCCACTGGAATATAAACAGCGTTATTTGATAAAATAAATCCTTCAGAGTCTAAAAATTTAATATTAGTAATTAATTTTATTTGTTCCCAATTTTCAATATTATACTGGATTCTTAAATACCCACCAGTAATAATTTTTTGAACGAATGTTGTTACCTTATAAGTATCATTGATTAGCACAGCTTGAATTGTTTCTGCTGTAAATTCTTTTAATTTATTAAGCATTAAAGGCGTCAAGGATTGTACCTCCTCTGATTTTAATTTAGCCAATTCTTGTACACTAATAATCGGTTTTTCACCGACTTTCCATTTACCACCTAAAATATAATTCCACCACCATTTTTGTTGATAAATTTCTTCTCCAACTTCGACTGTTGACGGAATTAAAGGTACATTAACAAAAACCATATTGGCTGGTCTTATTTTATGAATTAAAGCAATCGTTTCGCTATAAACAAAATAATTAGAAGCATTACTTTTAACATATAAAGTTCTGTTTGGATAATCCATTTGAATTTCATAATTATCCACGCCAAATAAATTATCTAATTTTTCGCGAAGAAAATTCATTGTATAATAAGACAATGTTTGTACTCTATTAAGTAGTCTAAATCTTCTTTCTTCTAATGTTTCAGTAGTGGGATCTGAAACTATTTGGAATAATTGTTCATAAGCATAAATTCCATCTTCATCTGCATAAGCAATAAATTGATTTCTTTTAGCTTTTACAATCAAATTATAAATGTTATTCCAAATATCATTTTCAACTTTAATTAGTTCATCTGTTTCCAAAATACCTTCATAATATTTTGGAAAATAACGACCAATTCTTGTCCTATATAACCCAGTTCGATTATAAATTTTATTGTTCAATGAAATTCACCGACCCTAAAACAGGAACTTCCTGTAAAGAACTTGTTTCTGTTAAAACAACATCAGTATCAGTATCATTAAGTTTTAATTCATAAGCACTTGATACACCTTCAACACTTAAAATAGCAACTGTAATTCTGCCCAAATATACAATAACTGAATAATTATTTTGTTCGTCACTATCTTCCCAATGTTGTCTTAACATTAATAGATAATTAGAAATAGATTCTTTAATTTTAGGTAATAGTGTTTCTAATTTATATCCGGGTAATAATGTGATTTTTCCAGATACATTGATAGTTCTTGGTAAAGGAGTTGATATTGTCATTTTATGATCTATTGGAGCGATACCTAAACCTAATCCACGAGTATTTTCTACTCCGGAATTTTCTGGATCAAACATTTCTAAAATAGTTTGACAAAATTCTGTAGAAGCCGGATTATAATCCGTATCAATAATACTCAATTTAACTGTTCCACCGCCTGCCCAAACAGGATAAACCTGAACTCCACCAATACCCGCAATTTCTTTTGCCCATTGTCTATACTGTGCAACATTACCACCAAAAGCCGTTTTTAACATATTACCTAAATATCGTTCACGTAAAGATTCATCTGTTTCTTCTTCTTCGCCAGGATATAATAAACTTGTTATTTCAGCGCTAGCAAGTTTTTCAATATAATCATTAGGAACGATTCTACCTATATAACTATTACCAACAGACCCTATAGTATTACATTGTAATACATAACTTCCGGGAACTACATCCCCATTTTCATCTACATAAACCTGTACACAAACATAATTTAAAATGGTATCTCCTACAGTCGAGAAAGTTTGTCCGATAGAAATTTGAACAGGATTACCTAACTGATCTTTAAAAACACCTAAATTTTTAGAGTATGTAGCAGGATCTCGAGTAATTCCACCCTCTAAAACACGACCATCCAGCCAAAGTCCATTTGCAGTTGCTACATAAGTTTGTTCGATAATATCTGCAAGATACAAAATAGCCTTCGCTGCCTCATAACAACAAGGAGCCAAAGCATCTCGAATAATAGCACCTTCACGTTTATCCACAGTGTCCGGAACTTGTTTTAGTGCTTCAGATAAAATATAATCATATGAATATTTTTCTAAATAGGTTGAAAGTGCATTCATTTTTTCACCTCTAAAGTTGTAGTCAAAACACCTTGTTCTGTTTCTATATCCATTGTAATTGACATATAATCCAGACCTTCTTGAGTAAATTGTAAATTATTGATAGAATAAATTCTTGCATCAACTAATAAACATTCCTCTATTGCTCTTTGCAAATCTGAACGAATAAAATCATAATCTTTACCAATGTATTTTTCTAATTCAATACCGTAATTTTTAGAATAAATAACATAAGCAAATCTTTCTGTATCAAAATTTTTTAAAATTGCTTGTTCAATTGCAGGCTGTCCATCTGTTGTTCCAATGATTCTTTTATTATAGGAATCAACTTTATAAGTTCTTGTAACTTCATTTTGTCCAATTTGAGTAACAATAAGGTTACGGTTTGACGGTATCAAGGTATTCCCTCCACTCTTTGTAAGATTAGATACTTTTGACCATTATTAAATCTTTGCAAAATAACACGATCTCCAGTATTTAAACCTCGCCACAATTGAATTTCAGGTAATTCCATCGTCGTATTGTGCATACCATTGTGAATTGCCTGATGTTTGTGTTTAATTTGACCTTTTTCCGGAAACGGAATCTTAATAATGGTTTCTTTGCATAGAGCACCAACAACTAATTGAGCTTCCTGTAAAGTTGTTCTTGTATCTAATTGCACACTTAATGGAGCTACAGAAAGAACTGTACCATATACACAATCAGCCACATCGGTACTCTGTGCTTTTTGTTTAATCATTCTTCTTGTAATACTAACTAATCTGAATCCTGCTGTGCTTTCTGCCACATTAACCACCTACATTTAAACTGTATTCGTTAAGGTTTAAACTAATAGTATGCTCATTATTTTTCCACTGATGTGTACAATCAACAACAATATATTCTTGATTATTTACAAAACCTGCTTTTGTTAAAGGATTTAACGCAACAAATAACCAATGTCCAGCTCTGAAATTATGTGGTAAACCAACGCACTGAATTTTAATTGTTTTTAATTCTCTGTTCTTAATCTTTAATAGAGCGTTACCACGTTCTTTTATTTGATTTTCTGTTGCATTTTTATCAACTTTTTCGTAATATTGTAGAATACCCCATTTTCGTTGATTTTCATCATCTTGAGCAACATATACTTTTCTAACACCTTCTTTAGTGTTATCTTGTACTAATTTTACCCGATTATACGAATCTCTGTCAATACTTTTTCGGTAATTAAAGTTAGTAACATTTAAGTCATCAGAAATATAATAATTTGTTTTAAGGGATAATAAACTGATTTGTTCTAATGTTCCATAATTATCTCGAATAATAAACCAGTTTTGAGTATTTACCAAAGCCTCATCATAACCATAAGCAATTATCGAGTATAAAGATTTTCCATCATGAACTCTTGTAGATACCTGCCAATTACATTCATCTACAATTTTATAGGTAAATTTCCAATCATCACAGATTGCTTTAAATATTTGAGTGGCTGTTTTTCCAGAAAATACATAGGATTCTTTATTTTTTAGATAAAACATTTGATCTACTGCTTCATAAGTAATGGTATCTTCAGTACAATTCATATTAACTACATATCCATAAAATACTGGTACTTCATCAACCATTAAATTAACTGTTGTTGCAAAATCTAATACTAATTCAACATTACTCGGAACAGAAAATTTTAATTTTCCTGGCTGTTCAAGCAATGTAGTAGTCCATGATATATCATAAACTACTTCAGATATTTCAAATATTTTATTATCGGGAGTTTCAACTGCTAATAATACTTTCATCATAAAATACCTGTTACTTTATTTACAGCTGTTTCTGATACCCAACCAATCCATCTATCTTCACTATCTGTTAGATGAATAGCTCCATTATTATCAAAATCTAATAAATTAACAAAACAGCCTGTTTTATTTTTTACATACCTATCAACAAATTGCATAGCTGGATCTTTATAAATAGTACCTGTGACACTTACTTCATCTCCCATTGTTAAACTTTCGGATTCATCTGTTCTTAACTCACCAGTATCAACGGTAATTGTTCCATCTTCATCAATAGTAGCTCCATTAATAGCATAAATAGGATAAACTTTAAACTCAATATCATAAACAACATCATAGTCACCTTCATCGTAACCATAATCAAATTTTTCTACAGATACTAATTTATTAAATCCGACAGGTAATCCTGTAATTATTAGTCTTACAGGTTCTTTTCCATTACGAATTTTTTCAAAAAATGTCGTATAAAAAGTTGGAGGTAAAAATTGAGTTTTATTTTGCTTATTTAAAATTTGCTTAATAAGTGCTGTGTAAAATGTTGGTTCTGAATTACCTGTCAATACATATGGATAATTCTGTCTTTCCGGAATCGGAAAAAAACAACTAAATCCTATAGTGGTCAATTTAGGATTTTTTAGAACATTGATTTCACCTAAAGAAACTATCGGAAAAGTTTTATTATTTCCGGGAGTTCTTATATTCAACTTTTCTGGATTCACTGGAATCTGTATTGTATCCCCTTTATACACTACAAATATCTTTACATCGCCTCTAGCTTGGCTCATAGAATCCGAATTTGGAGAAAGACTCTCAAGAAGTGTCTTTAATTCACTGGGATTACCAGACTGCGCAGCCATTTATACTCACTCCCCCTCTAAAGATGTTGTAACGGCATTTTCAACCATATCCGCAATAGCGTCAGCAATTTCATTAACATCCGCTGTTTGATGTACATCTCCAAAATTAACTTTCAGGATAGGTCGCATATTTGTAAAACGATTTACAAATTCTATAGCTCCAGCATCTCTTATCCATTGAATACTGTTGTCATCAAGATTAATTTTACCACCTTTAATGTTTTTAACTTCGCCAACAGTATCAAGATCTGTTACTGGTTTAGGAACAGTTCCGCCTAAAACAGATGTATTTGGATTGAAAGTATTCTTCATGCCAGTCATAAAGTTATCTAATTTAACCCCTGTATCCTCTGCCCATTTTTTACCACTAGAGTATCCTTCAAGATAACTTAATCCAACACTTTCCATTCCAAAATATTCTACTTTTTGAATTTTTTCTTTACCTAATTTATCAAGAACAAAATTCATACCTCTTAAAATTATTTCATTAAATAACATTAAGAAATAATCAGCTACTAATTTTACCATGTTCATAAAAGCTGTTCCTAGTGCTTTAACACCACCAATTAAAACACCAAATGCTTCAGGAAAAGCTAAAAATAATTTAAACAGTGCCATAACAGCCGCAACTAATAATAAGACCTGCCAATTCATAGCGATGAAACTTAATGCCAACGCCGCCGCAGCTGGTAGTGCGGCTACTAGGTTTCTAATTAAGATAACAAGTGATACGCCAGCGATATAACCTAGTATACCTGCAAGAATATCAAAATTACTAACTAGAGTCTGTATCATACTAACTCCATTTGTACTAATACCTGTAAATATGTCTTCCATATTAGTCAATAAGGAGTTTCCTGCCATCGTCATTGCTTGACTAAAAGTTATGGGAATTTCATTAAATTTATTTTGGATTTCATCTGAAGATGCAAATACAGCATTTTTAATAACTTCCGCTGTAATTTCACCATTCTTTTGAGCCTCTTTAAAAGCTGCATCATCTAAACCCATATAATTTTGAATTGCCTTTTTCAGTAAGGGAGCAGATTCACGAATGGTACGCATTTCATCACCTTGAAGTCTGCCTGATGCCATCGCTTGAGTCAATTGGTACATAGCGGCTCTCTGTTCTTGTTGAGTACTACCACCAACAAGGAAAGCTTTATTAACTAATTCTGTAAAAGCGATTAATTCATCATTATTATTAAAGGCTTGTCCAGCAAGAATACCCATACGACCAATAACACGACTTGTAGCTAAATAATCTGCTCTGGATCTTTGTGCCGATTCATAAATAGCTTTTGATAATTCTTCTTGTGTTCTTAATCCATCGTTGACAATATTTAATCTTGCCTGATTTAACATTAAATTATCGCCAAGAGTTGTTAGTCTTCCAACTTCATCAATTGCAGATTTTAATAAATAAACTCCAGCAACTAACTCAGTCAAAGGATTCATTGCTCGTGAAAAAACGTTACCTATTGGATTATCATCTCGGTATCCAAGATTACGAATTAAATCTTGTGATTGTTTTAATTCGCTATTAAACCCATTCAAAAGTTGATTAGCTCTTGAAATATCTCGTTGTGCTGCTCTAAATAAACCCGCTTCGCCCGGCGTACTATTTAAAGCCGTTAAAGTAAGACGAAGCGAGGCTAAAATCTTACTGAGAACAGGTGACATTCCATCATCTAAATGAATTGAGTTCCTGACTTCCATGATTTTACCTCGCTTATCTTTAAATCATTATTTTATTTGTGATTGAGCTTCTTTTGCCTGTTTAGCTGCTATTTCTAAAAAAGCAAATACACAAGCTTTTTCATCAATTGGTAAATCTAAAAATTCTGAAGGTTTCCAGCCTAACTTTCGGAAACACCAATAAGCCGCAACTGTATCAGAATCGTTATCATAAAAAAGCTTTTTTACTTTTTTACAGTTTGATTTACATCCTCGCTATAGCCAGAATATTGCATGATTATATTAGCAATTCTTTCAATTTCACCCGGCTTGAAATTATACTTAACAAATTCTTCCGGAACTGTAAAAGTACCTAATACTTCAGTAGATCTAAAGTTTGGTACTACACAGCCATCAATCATTAAAGAAATTCCCATTGCAATCTGATCTACAGAAGGTTCACCAGTTTTACTAATTTTAATAGAACGAGCCCTTGCAGATTGCCATTCTTCGGTAGTTACAGGACGAATAGTAATTTTACAACCAGCCAGTTCACCTTTTAATTCAATTTCTTTAGTAGCACGAATATCACGTGATTTAAGTAAATCTAAAAGTTCCATTTATATTCTCCTTTAATTTTGAGGACTATTGAAGTATTCTAAATATTCGAAGTCAGAGAAAGTAACAGTCATAGTTTCTTCCAATACTTCAGCTTCAACGTCTAATTTTGCAAGAACACCTTCATCGATGTTCACGTAATAAAATGCAGCTACTTGCTGTCCAATAGAGGTTGTTGGATCATTATTTTTAATGGTAAGAGTGAAATAAATATCTTTACCAGTTTTTGCATATTCACGCATAAGTTTGCGGAATACAGAACTAACATGATACATAGTAAATTCACCTTTACCAGACCAACCTGCGGACTTATGTTGAGAACCCCTAAAACCAAGAGCTCTAAATTCCTTTTTACGTTTGGTCATTGTCATTGTACAATCCTTAATCATAAAGAGTTCTTGTACAACGCCATCAACGGTCATTGTTGCCCAACCTTCTTGACCGGAAACGGCATCACCAGCTCGTAAATAATCGTGTTCTTGTGACATTACAAATCCCTCCTATTAATAACGACGAAGCGTAACTGTCATATAGAGTTTTTCCATAGAATCAACAGGTTGAATGTTCAACTTAACAATTACTTCATCAAGATTTGCACCCTGAGCAATGGTAATATCAGTAGAACCATCAAAATTCTGAATGGCGTTCATCTTTTGTAACTTATAGCAGTAATCAATAATATCTGCTTTAAATACTGTACGACCGTCATCATTATTATCCTGTTTACCTAGATAACTCTTTTCAAACAATAAACGAATATCATTATTTATTTGGTCAATTGTACGAATAACCCTATTTTTACTAAAAGAATAATCTTTTTGTGAAGTAAAGATATGTAGTGTGTTGATATCCTGTTCGACAACAACAACACCATCTTGACGAGCGGACAATACAAACTTACCACTTTGCAAAGCCGATACAATTTCTTCATGGGATAATTGACCGATAATCTCATTCGCGTCTTCAAAAGCATAATAAGTCAAAGACTTATTAATTGCACAGCCAGCAGTCATGCCTGTAACCCTTGCAACAAACATCGGAATTGTAATATTATACTGATCTGATTTATAGCCCTGATTAAGTGTAGATATAATACCCTCTGTATCCGCATCAATGTTATTAGCAACTGCCTGAACTTTTGTACCTACAGTATCACGCATATATTTAATAAATGTTTTTAACTGTGCTTGAATTTCTGTAGAAGTTTCAAGCGGAATACCCAATGTATTCCATTTTGCAGTTTTTAACAAATCAAAATATTTACTATAAGTACTATTTACAACTGTACCATTTTCACCATCTTCTAATTCGCCACCTGCATCTGCAACAAGAGCAGCAGTAGAAGTTCCACTAAAATCAACGAAATCATTATCTACGATATCGCCAACTAATGCCCCTGTTTGAGTATCCACAACTGCACCATTAAAAGAGGTTATAACGTCGAAATTAGACCCATTTTCAACGATAGAAACGGCAATTTTATTACCAGCCGTCCCTGCATACTTAGCTGTTGCAGTTAAAGTATTAAGGGTCAATTTTGCTTTAACGCCGCCAGTATCCATTCTAAAAAGTAACACTTTAACACAATCAGTCAATACCTGTTGATAAATCAAAGATTCTTCTTCCATGATATTGCAACCGATAATGCTTTCGCATGAGCCATCTAATAATTGTTCCGGAGTAAGTTCAATCAAAGTATCATTAGCACCCCAGTTCATTTGAATAGGTAAAGTAGCAATACCACGATCACCAACCATATTCAAAGGTTGAGAAGCACTCTGAAAGACAATATAAGCTCCAGGACGAACCTTATTCATAGCTTCAAAGACTCCGCCTGCCATTATTCATCGACCTCCAATCGATTGATTTCCAGTTCTTGCATTTTAACTGGATCAGGTAAAATTAATTTTACTTTGATCTTGTAATTAACAAAAAACTGTAAAACATTTTCAACAATTTGAAAACTCATTTTATTAGCTTTCACTAATCGAGTGATAATTTTATCACCCTTATATTTATCTGGAAGATCAATCGTTCTTAAAATACCAAGAAGTCTTTCACCCATATCTCTATACTCTGAATGTCGATCGTAATCTGTTTCCTCTAAATGGTATTCAACTTTCATACGATATACTCTCCATGCAGAAGTTGTCATTCCGTTTTCTTGAGTCATATCAATAATAGAAAGTAAAAAGAAAGGTTCTTTAGCCCCTTCCATAATTTTATTTTTATACATCGTAGGAATAACAGGAGGATCAACTGTATCATTTCTTAGACACTGTGCCATTTTTGTTGCCATGGCGCTAATAATAAAATCTCCCTTTATTGGTATAATCATAATTGATTCCTTCCGCAAAAACTTTTAAAGGCTTGATCAAATTTCTGTTGCATATTATCTTGAACACGATCAACAGCTATTCGACACATATGAAACCCATTTACCCATGGCTTTTTTAAAACCATTCCGGATTTAGCCCCTTTTTGATAAACAAACTTCCCACCAACGAAAATCCCAGGAACGAATCTACCTACTTGTTGTCTATGCCCATCTTCTACATAAGAGGCATATTCTAAAGTATTAAATATTTGAATATAATATCCTTTGGCGGTTTTAAAAACTTGAGATAACTCCCACCTATTTCTTAAATCACCTGTTTTAACTGGTGTCATTGCCTTAGTATCTGCTAGAGCAATCATTGCCTGATCTAACAGAAATCTTCGACAAAATGGATCAAATTCTTTTTGAAGTTTTTCAAAGTTTTTTGTAAACCTATCAAAGTTTTTAAAATCAAAATTAACTCTAGACATTAAGCATATCCTCTATTCACAAGAGCAAATTGTTGATGGGAAGTATGTTTTTCAGGTCTACCAGCAAAATCAGTAAAGGTATCTAATACATTACCTCGATCGTCCATAATATAAGCTATAATTTTATCGCCTTTACGAATATCGAGTTTTGGATCACAAAAGATACTAATATGTTGATTTGTTGGATTAACTAACAAAGAATCTTCCTCAGGTAAATCTTGATAATTTAAACTGACTTTGCAAGGCTCATTTGTATATAAAGGTTCTAATACTTGATTATTCACAGTGAAATCATCATTCTCTTTTTGAGTTAAACGATAAACTTCGAACCTATCTTTATACATATACTTTTTAAATATTTTCCTTGTTCCACCAATTCTAATCGCCATTTACCACACCATCCTCCGAAACTTTTTAAGTTGAGCTTTATAGTTTAATATGACATCGTCTAAATTTGCCTGATGACTCCTCATATTCTTATTATAAACCATAGTATCACTTCCGGAACCGAAAGTAATTGTGGTATCACCAACACGAATTGAGTTCATATTACCCTCATTTATAGTAATATCGTCATCCTCTTCTTCACCCTCAACAGGTTTTTTAGTGACGTTTATAAACTCTTGACGATACCTAAATAAATCCACTACTATATTAGCGAAAGTATAGGTGAGTTCTTGTGGAACTTCTTTTATATTGCAGAAGTTTTTAATTTCTTGCTCTACTTCGTCAATAGTTAAATTCAGTAAAGGCTCGGAGGGTGTATCCACTCCGAGCTGAGTCTTTACGATGTCCGCAATTAAACCTTTATCAACAGTAATCATTCTACCAAACGTCCAGATTTATTCTTTCGTTGGGATTTAGATTTACTTGTTTTTGGAGCAACTACTTCTTCAGAAATCTTTTCTTCAACAGATTCTTCTTCAAAAATAACTGCTCCAGCTTTTTTCATGTCCGGAAGATCTTCAGTATCCGCAAGGATATTGGTGTATGGAGGATATATTACACGCTGATATTTCACTGTGATAGGAAATTGAACTTTAACCTTAGCCATACTGACCTCCTAAAAATTATGCAACTTTCATTACATAGATATCATCCATGCGTTCAAAAGAAGGAAGCGCGATTGCATCAACAACTGTGAACACGTTTACAGGATGCGGTTCTTTAATAGTAGTAATTGCAATACCACTACCAACAACAGAAACAGAAGCATTAGTGTTACCACTCATAAGATCATATTCTTCCGGAGTAGTACCAAACCAAGTATTTCCGACAGCATAACTGGGAAGTAAGGTTACATAATTATCAGGATAGAATTTCTGATCTACGCCTTCTTCGTCTTTGAACATTTTATCATAAGTGATAATAGTTAATCCAGTCTGTTGTTCTAAATACCGTTTTGCTTCAGTATCCAACAAGATCATGCTAGTAGCACCCAAAGGATTCATAGCTTTCTTAATAGATTCGGAAGCTAACATATTACGAAGTGTTTTGGTAGTCATCAAAGCACGAGTTAAAGTAATGCCATACTGATCAGCCATAGCTTCTTTAGCATCTAACAAATCCCCGATAGGATCAGAAGTTGCTTTATTAGCTACAGTCCAAGTACCATTACCTGCCAAAGTAACAGAGTGATCGCTTGCCCAATCTCCATTAGGATCGTAGTTATACTGATAAGTAATGTCACGACCAGTACCTTTAGTGGCAGTTACCGAAATTTTACCATTTACTAACAAACTCATACGCATACGTTCTGCCTGAACACGAGCACCATCAACAAGATTGGCGATGTCATCATATACTCTAGCAATGGTAGGTTGTGCAAAAGGAATACCTTTAGCTAACAAGTTTTGAATGTCTTGACGTTCTTTTTCTCCGATACGCATCGCTTCACGGAAGAACGGCATTTCAGTGGAGATCTCGGTTACACCGATACGATCTCTCAAACTTGCTTTAGTATCAAAAGCAGAAGGTTGCAAAGCAATCGGAAGATTGTTACGACCTTTAATCCAAGATAACTCTAAACTTGCAGTACGAGTATCCGGGAAGAATGTAGAACCGATCATCGGATCTTTCATTGCAGTATTGACGTCAGTCCAATAAGCTGCAATCGCTTTAGAATCAAAAATATCAAAAATGCTGTAAGATGCCATAATTAACCTTCATCTCCTTTATTCAGTAATTGCAGCAATTACTGTAATTTGTGGCAAAACGGGTTTTGCTGTTTCAGACAATGCTGCGGGCAAACGATCTGCACGAACGAAACCATGAATAATGATTGCCATAGAAGCATCACTATCAGTTACATCGTAATCTTGCATTACAAGACCGATTGCAGTTGCATCATTTGCAGGATAAACAGTACCAGCTTTGATAATAAATCGACCATTTTCAGATACTACCATACCGCCAGCAGCAGTAGCCTTTTCAGCAGTGCGTGCGATAGCAACATAATGATCAGGAATCGCAAGAATATGTTTTGCAGAATCATATTCTTTAGTAGTGAATTTCATCATTTTTAATTACCTCCTTCAGGATTTATGCCCATCATATTGAGCTTAGTTTTTGCTAAAGATTTACCGAAATCGGCTACATTATCTGTTTTAGGTGGTTTAAAACCATCATGCGGAGGATTTCCAAAAGGTTCCCTTTTTTGTTCTCCAGGATTAAACAAAAATGCTTTATCGGTACGCAGAGTATCGATTTGTTCTTTCAAGCCGCTAACGACTTTATCGCCATCAAGTTTAATCAAACTTAAATCTACAAGACCCTTAACTAAATCTAAATCATGCGGTTTGTTTTCGCCTTGCAACAATGCCAGTTCCACAGCATTAATTTTGCGAAGTTTCTCCAATTCAGATTTATAAGTTTCTTCTTTTGTAGTCACATCACCTTGAAGTTTTTCGATTTTAGCAGCTAATTCAGCATTAGTGCCTTCGAACTTTTTAAGTTTGTCAACTTCGGCTTTCATAGAATCGTTGGTAGCTTTAAGATTATCAGCCTCTGCCTTTAGCACGTCATAAGTGCCCTTAGCAACATACCCTTGTAATGCGGCGGTATGCAATTCGATTGCTTTATTGGCTTGTTCTTCATTTAAACCAAGAGCAATCAATTGTTCTTTTGTCATTACATTCGCTCCTTTTCATAAAAAATACTCATAAGGAAAACCTTATGAGTAAAGTATAACATGGCAATTCTTAATTGTCACTATAATAGTTCTTAATCTTTTACATATTTTTTATACCATTGTTTATAGGTGATATCTTTAACTACTTCATAAGAACCATCTTTTTTAGCAATTCTAGTATGATAGGATTCTCCATCAACAACTGGAACGGTAGTTGTGCGACAATTAGGATGAAATGGTGGATAATTTACTCCTCTTTCTGCTTGAGATACTAAATATACATTTCCATCTAATTCTCTACAAATTTCTGATGTTTTAAAATCCAATGTTGCTAATAATTTATATTCTTTAACGCCCGCTTCTTTATATGCAAGCAAATTTCCCTGATTTGCAACATTCGCCATTTCTGTACGAACAAGAGTTTGTGCAACTCCCAATCGGGTATTCATTTTTTTAGCAACTGTTTCTGCTACATTCTTTGCAGGTGTACCAGCGGCAAAGGCTTGTTTTATTTCCTTTTTTAAGGTATAAATAAGCATTTCCTTATTTTGCCATAAGCGGTCACTAAAATTTTGTCCTAAATACTTTTGGGCAAGTGCAGCCACTACCATATCTCTAGTAGGGCGAGTGAAGGTTGCCCCTATTCCGGAGTAAGTTTGTATGTCATATAAAGTATGGTAGAAGGAGGATTCATAGCCTTCTAAATAAATATTCGGCTGGTCGACCTCCTGTTGCAATAATAACATTTCAATTGCATGACGGTATTCTGCCATTAATAATTCTAATCTGGATACCTTTGCTTTTGCTTGCAATTCTTCTAAATTTTTTAAATATTTATTAGCATTCTTACTGTCAAACTTTTGGGCTTCTTCAATATATTCATCAATAGTAGCCCTTAATTCTTTTAATTCCTTTGAACTTAATTTCTTTTGAGCCTCTTGTAAAGTCAATCCATTTTCGCTAGCATATAGAGCATAAAACTCATAAAGCTGTTGCTGTAAGGATTTTATAACTTTATTGTATTCACGAGCTAATTGCTCATTGTAACTGTTAGCAAGTTGTTCTGTTAAAATTATATTTTGTTCAGAACGCTCTTGCCAATACTCAAAATCATTCATTGCCCTCTCCTCCGGTATAAGTGGCTTGTGCTAATTTAGTTTGTAATTCAATTTCTTTTTGTTGTTCTGCTTCTTCATCTTGTTCCATAAGCTTGAGTTCTTCTTCAGAATCCAAAACCCAAGGATGATTAGAAACAATAGTAGATTTACTAATAATGCCTTCACTGTTTTTGCAATCAAGAATTGTTTGAGCTTCGTTGGTAATCATATCAGTGTTGAAGATAATATCAAAATTTTCTTGATCATAATCTTTAGTATTAAAAGTTTTTTCATGCTCTTTAATAAACCAAGCTAATATTTCCAGAGCTTCCGTAACTTGTACACCAATATCATTACAATCCAAAGACAAATCAATATATTTAAACTTCAACGCCTCGCCACTAATATCGCGCATTTCATCTTGTTGAGTATCTACGCCAGAACCATCTTCATAAATATCTTTACGCAGACGATTTAAGTGCAATTCTGCACCTTCCAGCTTAAATGGGATATCTAGGTTAGTAACGTCACCATCTTCTGTTACATATGCCATTTTCGTTTGTTTAAGGTTTAAAATAAATTCGTCTTTATCAGTACCATCATAACCCTTTACAATACGGATACTATTAGGAACATCATGAATTTGATCACTAATATCGCTTGTAATAAAATCATAATCATCAATTAGAGTTTTGACATATCGTAATAAAGGCAATTCTTCGCTATTATATTTAATAGGAATAAATGGTACACGTCCCCAGCTTTGAGGTTCAGTAACATAAATGGGATCACCTTTATCATCTGTTAAAACAAGACCGTCATTATTTAATTTTTTCTGCTTAACTTTAAAATGACCATCAGTTGGTTGCGTTTTATCCGGATCAACTACTAAACCAGTTTCTTTAACTTCGTAATACCACACTCCTTCAGGAGTATAGTATTCTACTTTTTGATGCTGGATTTCATCGCCATTTGGTTTATACTCTGAAATAATATAATAACGGATAACTGCATCTAAAACAGTATGATCAGCATCTGCCCAAAATGGAATAACTTCATCATCTGGAATGCGTTTAAACATTAAAGAGCCATTTACATCATAATAAACCTGTAACCAACTTATCCCAGTAACAACGGTCTTTCTAACCGTATTTTGTAACTGACGTAAGAATTTTTTATCAAAATATGTTTTTAATAATTGTTCAAATTCTTTATTTCTACATTTGATTGTAAATGGTTTACTTAACAGATAATTTACCTTTTGATTTACAAGTTTACGATAAAAAGCGTGTCTTAATTTAGTATTAGTTACAGTATCATCAAGAACTTTTTGTTTATGACGATTAAAATAATACCTTTCCTTTTTATCAATATCTGTTTCATTCTCAAAATACCTTCTAGCAACTTCACGTTCTTTAAAAATATTAGAATTTTGAAATTGCTGTACTGCACCCATAATAAAATCTTCTTGAGGTTTTCCGAAAGTGCTTAAACGACGAATACTTTCAGCGTTTAAATCTGTTGGATCAATCCTCATAAAATCGGGTAACTTGAACATAATTCTACCTCCTTAGAAACTAAATGTTCTTCCATTACATTTTTCAGTAGCGTAACGTAATGCGTCCATAAGATGATTATATTCATCAATTGGTTCATTAATAGGTTTACCAGTATCTTTATCTTTATCCCATACATAGTTACTTAATTCTACGATATGATTAACACATCGTGGATGAACATAAATCTTATAATCCATCAATTTTTGAATACCAGCAATTTTACTACCATGACCTTTTTTAGATGCCTTAATTCGATTTAATCCTAATAAATATAATTCATTGATTGTTCTTGTATCCTCGCAGTCGGCTGTAATTAGATGATGTTGATAACCTTTATATTTGATATTATCGTAAATCATTTGATTACTCATACGAGTACGATAAATTTCATCATAAATATAAATTTCATATTTCTTTTCATCAACAAATACACAACTCAAAGCTGTTGGGTCGTTAGTATAACCAAAGTCAAGTCCTTTAAGATCACGATATATAAGATTACCTTTCATATCCTTTGCATTCAAGAAGTAAGAAATATCAAATTCCATTTCTTGCCAGTTATTATAAATAAGACCTTCAGCGATACCCCAATCTCCCATGCCTTCGATATTATAACGACGTGGATTCTCTAATTTCATTTTAGCGAAAATTTCTAAATCATCTTCACCTAACCATTCATTACATTGATAATTAGTTGTTAAAGCAAAAATATCTTTACCATCTGCTTTATCAAAGAATCTTTTTTTAAGCCAAATTTTATCAGACCATGGATTGAAAGTAAACGTATGTTGCTTAAATAGAGGTTCTGGAATAACACCACGAATGGATAAATCTACCTTATTAAATTCATCTTCATTAGAACATTGAAAAGCTTCTTCCCACCATACCCAGCAAAGATAGCCATCTTCTACTGTGATAGATGTAATAGATTGTGCATCATCCATACCCCTAAAAAATATCTTTTGTCCGGAAGGAATATAAGTTATTTCCAAAGGATTGACTGTAGCTTTCCATAAATGATTTACACCTAATCTATTAATTGCCCATTTTAACTGACGAAAAGTAGAATCTCTGTGTGTATTATAATAACGTCGAACAACCATTGTATTTGGCTTTAAATGATATTTTTCCCAAAACTTCATCATATTAAAAATATACCACAATGCAGCCGTACAAGACTTTTTGCTACCACGTCCACCTTTTAAACAACGATATCTACCTTTAAAATTCCAAAAAGATTTATATCCCTTACCAACAACTTGAGCAATATTAACTGAACTCATTTAGTCCTCCAAGTCTTCTTCCCCAACAAAAGAAACAGCACTATTAATATTGACATTACTTTCATTGAATCCGTGCATGGTATTTAATTCAGCGATAGCATCTGTTATACCACTAATCTGAATTTTATTAAGATGACTTTTTTGACGAAGTTTAATCATTTTATTAACAAGTCTACGAATTTCAGCGGGATCAGAAGTTTCGTTGATTTGTTCTTCTAAAAACTGCAATTCATCTTCAAAAGCTTTATTAACCCTATTTATTTCGGCTTGACAGCAATTAATAACATAGTGAAGCTTTTCAATGGATTTAGTTCTTGTCCATTCTAATGCTTTAGTGTTTTGGTCTTCTCTTGCCTTAACAAGCTCCATTATTCTGTTTGCCATTTTTGGTCTTTGTGCAAGTTGATATCCGGAAGCACCTAAAGATTTTACCTTTTCAGCCCTTTCCGGAAACCAATGTTTAAATGCTTCAGCATAACCAGCACCAAGAGCGATATCCATGCAAAAGCCCTCTTCTTCTTCAGAACGAATATCTTTAATAGATATTAATGGTTTAATCATGATTTTCCTCCTATCAATAAAAATAGGTATATCCAAGATATACCTATTCATATCTTTATTTAATTTTAGAACAAATCTTAAAGAATGTCAACCATCTTTTAATTCAATGAGATGAATACCATTTAAAATGTTTACAGTGTGAATATGATTTATATCTCGAATTATACAACTAAAATCATTATCCCACTTTTTACTAAAACATTGGCATAAATATCCGGATCGGTTAAAGTAATACATTCCAAGCACCTTTTTAGTATATCCATCTGTAAGCTTGAATTTTTGATATGGCTTTAAATTATACAGCTCTAAAACTTGTAAAATTACATTTTTCTGTACATACAAACACCTTAACCCCCTTTATAAATACCTTTAAAAAGGCATTTTCATTTGCCTGTACTTCCTACTCCGCCAACTCTTTCCTGCAATTCTTCCGTATTCTCCCCATCTACAGTAAGATAGGTTGAAAAAATGCCCTGTGCAATTCTATCCCCAATAGTAAATTCATAAGGGGTATTACCATTATTAGTAATAGGAATTAAAATTTCTCCTTCATTGTCAGGATTATTATAATAGTCTGAATCAATAATACCTGTACCATTAGTTAAGGCTAATTTATGTTTGATTCCCAAACTTGAACGAATATAAATATATAATACTTCATTACGATTCATACAAGCTTTGACACCTGTTTTAAAAACTACAGTTTCCCCTGCGTTTAATGTGTAACTGTAAGGACAACGAAAATCATACCCAGCAGAACCAATAGTTTTTCTTGTTGGTAAAGTAACTAATTTTCCTTGAACAGCTTCAAATCTTCTCATATTATTCCTCCTCTGACATTCTAGATGTAAATTCTTTAATAAAGAATCTTATATCACTTAACAAAGATTCTTTACTTTTTATAACGTCTACAGGTAATTCAATTATGTGTAAATCTGCATATTTTAATGCTTGCACTAATAATGAACAAGTTTTATCGTCTAAAGTAATTGTGTAAGTTTTTTCCGATTTAACATTAAATTTCATTTTTCTTCACTCTCCTCTATTTCAATTTTATCACGTTGGACTACTGCAAAATAAAACTTGCCATTGTGACCAACACTTACAAGTTGCCAGCCATCATAATCATATGCCTTAATAGCACTCATTAGATTCATCATATCTTTATATCCAAAACATTCATACTCTTTACTCATTTTCTTCACCGTTCAATATTTTATCACGTTCAAGCACAGCAGCAAAATATCCGCCGTTGTGAACAATATTCACAAGTCGCCAACCCTTACAAGCATCTTTATTAACATCAATCATTAAATTTGTCATATATGTATTTCCAATCCATTTATATTCTTTAATCATTTTTCTTTCACCTTTATATTCGTAACGTCATAAATAAATTGTTCAATAACTTTACAACTATCTCCCATATAAGTATCATCTCCTATATAAGCTCTTACTATTGCATCATAAATATCACCGTCTGTAGCATTATCTTCAACCTCTACTGTGACTAGGTAACGATTTTTCTCGATAACTTCTGCTGTTACTTTTTTCATATTCTTATTCTCCTGTTACCCAAATACAAATAATGGGTGTTATATAGTTTGGCATATTTACTCTATCTGTTTGAACTCTCATACTGGCAAATATTCCACATGATTCATGATTATCATATCTTGCTAATACTTCCGTTACATTATTCCAGCTATTCGCAAGTTTTTTACCAGTACGAGATCCGATTAACTGTATTGGTTCTCCATCACAAATTTTTCTTACTTCACCTACGGTCATTTTTTCACTCCATTCCTTATTCGAATATAAATTGATACAAAAAAAGCGAAATTTGTGCTGCAAAAATCAATGGTCTTGTGGACAGATCATTTGTAGTCAACAACACAATATAAAGTAATATCTGCGTGATAGCGAGTAAGAGTAATTTAATCATTTCTCTTCTCCTCTACGGTAAATTCTTGTAATATCCTCGTGACTAACAATTTTTAAAGGGTGATTTGGAAATTCAACTAAATATATATTGTTATCGATTACACCTTTAATATAGCCAATACCAACACCAAGAACTAAAACTTTATCTTCATAGCCATATGTGAATCCGAAATACCAACGTATATAGTCAATTAATTTTTTAGTAGGCTCTATTAAAAAGTAGAAAGCACATACCATTATTGAAAATACAACAAACTTATTCATTACTTTTTCCCCAACTCACAAAATATATCATAAAGTAATACAACAATAAGTCCAGTATTAACCGCTGTAGCGCTTATAGGAGCTCCTTCGTTAAGTAAATAAATACTAGCAAATAATCCAAATAATACAAGAGCTGCTGTCAACTTTTGCATAAAAGTCATAGTTTAATCACCTCATTTAATTTTTTCAAAATTTGTTCTTTGTCCGGATTATTATGAGAAAACTGAACTAAACAATCACAAACTATCTTTTGATTATGTAATGTATCATCTAATTTTTTTACAACTATCATTTGTTGATTTAAACTATCTAAATATTCTTTATACAGTTTGGATAGTCTGGCTTCCAATTCATGATTTCTCGCTATATGCAGATTTTTCGTACTTCGTTCTGCCAAATATGCGATAGAAATAGCACAGTTAAAAGCAATAGAAAGGCAAGTAATAAAATCTTTTAAGTCCATAATTAATCTCCCATAGCTTTCATATATTGTAATAATTTTTCAGTCGTTTCCTGTGCTTTCTTTAAGTCGTCCCGACACTTTTGTAATTCTTCCTGAACTTCAGAGTCCCTTTTAATTTCTGCCATAATTTCATCAACATCACTTCCAGATACTAATCCACGCTTGAGCAATACACCAAGTACAGCAGCTAAATTTAATTTATCTAAATAAACATTTTGTTTTAATTGAGCCAAATCGAAATTATTTTGTAATATTACATAAGTCAAACTAGCAAGTGTTTCTGTCATTAATTTAAATGTATTAGCATTCATATTTTTCATTTTTCTTCATCCCTTATCTCTTTTATATATGGTAATATTTTTAAATACTGAACGAAATTGACCCATTCGTCTAATTTATGATACTGACGTTGATTTATAATATTCATGACATTCTCATAATTCATAGTAATGGTTCGTTTTTGATTATAGCTTGACGGCAATAACTGAATCATCTGCCACCAATATTCTTTATCATTATTTTCAACATATACATCTCGTACTACGTTTAGAGTTTCAATAACGTGTGCTAATTGCAAATAACAAGCTTCATTTAAATGTTCATGACTAAAATCTTCCATCTCAAATTTTTTAGCATGAATTTTGTGCATGGTAGAACAGGAATTTGCAACAGTGCCGACTTTATAAGTATCAAATTCTTTCCACCAATAAAGCGGTGCTGTAATATCCATGCTCACAAAAATTTGACGTAAAAATTTGCGGTGTTCGTTGCCTGCCTTATATAATCGTTGCATAAGGTCTAAATCGTTTTCGCCAATATTAAAACAAACTACATCTCCACAAACTTTATGCTCTTTAACACAATCCTCATTTATGTGAACACAACTTAAACAGTCATTATAATGAAAATGACTATCAGATTTATCCCAACTATTCATAGGATTTCTCATACCCCTAATAGCGTGTTCAAAGCCCCATGTTAACATATTTTCAACCATTAGCATTAGTTACATCCTCCGGATTAATATGACATCTTTCCGCATAGTGTTCATCAAACATAACACTAGCGATAATACAGTATACAGCAATATCAGTTAAACTTTCAGATACTTTCTCGCCATCGAGGTCATTATTATAAATATGAGCAACGTGTTTTGACATAAAGTCTTTAAGTGCGGCATATTGGTAATTATAACGAGCATCGCCGTATTTCAATCTAGCAGCAGTTTCAAAAGCAGCAAAAGCCTCATAAGTTTTATACTGTCTTGCTTTTTTAGTCGCCAATTCCTGTACCTGTTCAAATTTTTTATTCAACTTTCTTACATATTCTCCACTCAACATCATTGTTCGCCCCTATCTACCAATTTCTTTGATTTAATAGCATCATCAACAATAATCATATTAATTTCTTTTAAATTTTTCATAGTATTAGTATGTTTACACGAAACTTGTTCACAAATACCTAATATATCAATCAATCTTTGAGTCAATAAAAGATATTGTAAAGAATCCTCTTGATAAAGCTCTCTTTGTGATACAACGTCATTAGCTTCCGCTATAAGTGATTTTAATATTAATAAATCATCATTCATTGTTCACTTCTCCTTAATAATTCCTTCTTCTATCAAAGTCCATAAAACGCCATTAATTTTAGCCCCGCAGTTAAAACAAAACTTGATAGATCTTTGTGATATTTTGCCATGTAGAACTTCAGTAGGCATCTGAGCCTTGCATTTGGTACAATAGCCATTTCTGTAGTAAGCTTCCCCATCAGGCATATCTTTCAACACGCCAAGTTCCTCCTCTACATCTAATTCAACAGTGGGTAATGCGTTAAGCATATTCATAACATTCTGATACGCAACTATAAAACTAGTAATATAATCATCATTATTAAGCTTATTCAGTTCATTAATTCTATCATATATCAATCTTTTAGCTTGTTCTTTATTTACATATGATATCATCTCATATTTAGGCGCATATTCGAGTTTATCTGGTGTGACTGTTGAGGCTTCGTCTATCACGTTTATAATACTGTTCTCAATCATTTGGATGATTTTGTCAGTTTCCGGATCAGGAATAAGGCAAACATAGCCATTATGTATTCTATTTTTCAGTTCATCTGCATCTATTAATCTCATAATTTATTCTCCTTCAATTTTGATTTTAACTTCTTACTATTACCTTCATTATCATTAAAAGATAAAAAGCCAATATAACCTTTAGTATGGGAGTAATAATATCATCCATATTTTAATCCTTTCTTGTTAAGACAATACTTAATTCTGCATATTCACGATATTGATTAATTTCATACATAGTGCCATCAGGAATTAAAGGAAGGAAGTCACATTCTACACATCTTGCTATATAATCTTTTAAATCCTTTAATATTTGGTGAGTGACATCATCAACATCAAATACACAAGGTTTTGAAAACGGGGATTTTCTAATATCACATTCAATAAATTCTCGCCGCTTTGCTTTTGCATTTAATCCTCCTTTACCTAATAATTTTGCCTACTACACACTTTTTATACGCCCCCTTATTACTTTTATATTAGTAAGTTTTTAAATGCATATAAGGCAATCTTCATACTTGCATTTAAAACTTTGACTATAGTTATTATAATACTTTAGTTTGTTATTGTCAACATTTTATTTATACGAAAAGAATATTTTTAGTCGTTCTTTATTTGATTGGATTATTTGACTCTATAGGGGGCTGTAATTTTGATTATAGAATTTGACTTGTAGAGTCTTAATGGGGAATTAATCATAGATTATTTGATTGGAATAAATGACTCTATGGGGCAGGATATTTTTGATTAAGAAAAAAGACTCAATAGGGGTTTGTATTTTTGATTAGTAAAATTGACTCTATAATGGATATGTATTATAGATGGGGTGGGTGGTAGCAACAATTCTTAAAACGGACGCAGGGGGGTATCATCTTTATTATTATCTAACTGGGCTTGCCAGCTAGTCGCTATTGTTTATTGTACTCTTGGAACGTTAATCAACTATTGTTGATAGTAATAATTACTAATAAATTGCTATTGCTTATTTGATTGGTTGCTAATAAGTATTATTGGTGTTTTGCCTATATATAAAATAAACACTTTTTCTTATTTTCTGTCATAATCATTTAATCATAATTACTAATAATAACACTTACTTAACTCGGCAAACATGGCATATACACTTAGTTTGCAAGTAATAACAACTCTTGCTTGCAATTATTGATTAATAATAATTATTACTACTTGATTTAAGCATAAAGTAATAACAAATACTGTTAAATATTGGGTGCAAACAGGTAAAAAGGCGTTAAAAATATGAAATGCTTATAAGTATATGTTTCGTCGAGCCGTTAAAACCTATTTTTACATACTTTTCTAATTATACTTTATACTTATTCGTAATCATTCCTCTTTATTATAAATTGCTTTTTATTATAAATTGCTTTTTATATATTATTACTTTCTAATTATTTGTACCTTTCTTACACTATTCTTCTTTACTTCCTTATACCTCTTCATAAGCATTAATACCTAATATTTATAACTAAATAAGCTAAACTACAATAATACTTTATTACTTATTCATAATCATTACTATTAAAAATAGCTTATTTTATAAGTGTTTGTTTTCCTTATAAAACCTTATTATATTGGTATTTATGCCTATATTGTTATAACTACAATAGCTAATAAAGCTTACTTGTATAATACTTTTAATTGCTAATATTTCTTGTTTATATAGTATTATTTTTACCTTATTACTACTATTACTCTTACATTCCTAATAAACACACAATTTCATTTAGCGCGCGGTTTTAAATTTTTTATTATACCTATTTATCTACATTCCTTACTTTACCTTATATTTTATTTAATATTACTTCATTATCAATAATTATTACTAATAATGTAACTTTCCTTATTGTTTATTACCCTGCCAAACCTGCCTTATTTACTCGCTTTTTTATGCTTTTACTTATTAATAATTGTTGCTAGTTTGCTTGTTTTATTTACTGTTTATTTGCATATTTGCCTACCTTTACTATTACCTTTTATTTATTATTTTATTATTTTTACTAATTAATTCATAAATCAACAAAATATACAAATGTTTACCTACCGCCGCCAGCAAAATTGCCCTGTATTAATACTTTTTAACACCCCACTTACATTTATACCTATATTGCATAAAACTGCCTACAGCCCTGTTTATACCCCTATAAACGCTATTTATTTTATTAAAATACCTGTAATTTGCTTGTTTTTTGCCTTTTTTGTTTGCAACATAAGCAATATGTTTACATATTTTGCTTGTAATTTTTTAATATTGTATATTGCAATTATTGCTTGTCAATGTTATAATATAAGTAACTTAAAAACAGGGGGTTTTAATTATGTTAACTTATTTTAAAAGGCATTTTGCCCAATTAAACAAACACAATTTACCACGCCAACACGCCACTAAAGTTATTGCAGTTTTATTGCAATATATTAAGGCATTAAATTTTAGGGTGTTAACCTTAAAAACCTACAAGGGCAAAAATGGCAACATTACCTTTAATATTTATGTGCAACATTACCAGTATAGCCATAATACCTACTGTTTAAGTTGGCATACAAACGCTAAAAACTGTATAGTTTATACAGGCAGTTGCATAGTTTAATAAAAAAATGCCCCCTTTATTAGGGGGTTATTTTTTTGCCTATTTTTAGCTAAAAAAATAAACTGGCATTGTTTGCCAGCTTATTAGTAATTATTATTATATAGCAATTTCGTTGTAATAGTTTAAATAGTTATTTGGCTCAATGCCATAATTAATACTAATTATTAATGTGTTATTTTTTAATAAAATTTTGCACATACCACCATTATTTGTAGTTATTTGTAAACAGTCGCTAAAACTATTAATGTGGTTTTGTAACATTGTAAAGCCCCCTTGTTTATTTGTTATAATTATTATACCATACTTTTAAAGCAATAGCAAGTATTTTTTATAAAAAAAAATAAGGGGGTAAATACCCCCTTAAATTTTAACCATTAAATATACCTAATTGCCCATTATTAATAAATGCAATTTGCCATAATTTTTCGCAATTAGTATAATTTACTAATTGCAATAATTTGTTATTAAACATTGTGTGCATATAGCCACCAACACTTATATATGTACTGCATAAATTATTGTCATCATCAATCCCCGCAAACAATATAGCCCCAATGTCGGTACAACCTAGCCTTACAGTTTTCATTTAATAAAACCCCCTATTTAATTTGGTTACTTACTATACTTATATTATATATGGTTTTGATTTAAAAGTCAAGCCTTTTTAATAAATATTATTGTATTATTTCGTATTGTAATTTTGCTTTTTTAGTACCATATTTATAATCAATAAATATTCCTTGTTCGCTTTTTTTCGTATATACTCTTTGAATGTAAATACCATAGTCGGCTATATAGTCGCAAAATGCAGCCTCGATTAATTCCGCTACCTCCTCCTCTGTAAGCACTAATACATCACAGCATAGCCTACTTTCTTTCAATAAGTAGCAATCAAGTGTACATTTTAAAAAAGACTCAACATTAATTACTAAATCGTCACTAATAATCATAATTCCTACTTACCCCTTTTTATACGTTTTATTAAAACGCTTTAACAGTTGCCAGTAATTTAACAGCATAAATATTGGAAAGCCAACAATATATATTATGGTTATAACTAACCAGCCAAAAACCCTCGAAAGGGCTTCAGGCTGTTTAATTATGTAATTTATTAGTAAAGCAACTATAATGCTACCTAATAATATTTCCATATTACTCACCGATTTGCTTAGTTGTCATAATTTTTTTTACCTTCGTTTGCGCCACTGTTAAAGGCTTCGACGTTTAACTGGCTGACTTTCATGCCTTTACTGGTAAATGTTTTTGTATTTTGTTTACAATATTCGTCAAATAATTGCACAACATTTTCATCGACTGTAATTTTTAATGCCTTACAATTGGCATCAAGTGTTTCCTTTAAGCCTGTTAAAAAACCTTGTACAAAACTACCGTATACACCTTTAACGCCGTTACCTTGTTTCCAAACCTTTGTTTGATAACTGTCAGCCATACGGTGAATAACATTCCACAGCCATTCGTATACCTTAGTAGCAGTTGTAACGTTTGCGGGGTAGCCGTAAAAAACAGCAACCATTTTGCCCGACCACAACAATTTAACGCCGTAATTGTCGGCAATAATTTGTGCCAGTTTAAAGCGGTAGCTACGCCCTACACAACTTGCATAACTAAATTCGGGCTGTTTATTAGCATTACCTTTTAAGTTTGCAATACTAATATTATATTTTGCCATTAATTCCTGGGCTTTTGCCGCCACAGAAATAGCCTCCTCTTTGTAAGTATTTTTTTTGTTTAACTCCAATAATTTAATAATTTTTTCCTCAAGTTTGTTTGCCATATCAATGACCCCCTTATTTATTTTGTAATTTAATTATAACCGACTTTGCTTAAAAAGTCAAGCACTTTTTACAACATTTTAGTTAAATATTCATCAATTTGTTTTTCTGTTAGCCATTCAGGTTTTACTTTTAACGAATAATATATAATGTACATAAATTCGATGTGCATTTTAACAGTGCCACCCCACAAATATTTTTCATGCCTGTTGCCAGCGCCTAAAAAATATTTGCAATCGCAACGTAAGCGGTCTAGCAATTGGTACTTAAATTCTTCTTCGTGGTTTTCTATATATAAAGCAAAACCACATAACTCCCTTTCCTGTTGTTTTGTAAACATATTTTTACCCCCTATTTATTATTTTTGATTGGTTATTTTCTATGGTTTTATTATAACCGATTGTGATTTAAAAGTCAAGCATTTTAATAAAAAAGTTATCCACAACTTTATCCACAGCCTGTGAATAACTTTCACCTTCATAATTGCCCTGTATTTAGTTTTTTAGCAACACCGCATATATTTATACCTGTAAAGCAAAAAAGCCGTTAAAACTAAAATATGAAGGTTTAAAGGGTATTCTGTAAAAATAGCAAAAAAAAATAACCTGCAAAATGCAGGCTATTTCATTAGTTTTTGTTTTGTTTTTTGTAAATCGACTACTTCACCAGTTACTTTATTACGCCTATAAATATTTTTAGTTACAGGGTCTTCTAAAAATTCGTGTGTTTCGTTTTGCATTATAACCCGTGGTGCAGGTTTATATACTGTAGGTTCATCAACTGGTCTGGTCATTAAAAAACTGCACACCACTAAAAATAATATAATTGAAAACTTTTTCATATTAAATACCCCCTTTTATTTAATTACATTATAACACAACTTTAAAGCAATGTCAACTATTTTATTCGTTTAATTTATACGCCTTGCAATTTTGCATGGTAACTAAAAACCTTAATATTATTTCCCGCCGTATAACGTACACATGGCTTTCACTTATTTGGTTTGCTATTGCAAATTCTTGTATTTTTTCTTCCCTGTTTTTGGCAAAGTCGGTTAAAAGTACATTCGTTAAAAACCTATAATGTAAATCGCTATTTTGTAAACAATAATTCTTTAAATCTTCTACACACTTATAAGTCAAATTTGCTAGTACATTCGTATTATTAGGAGCCTTATTATTTCTAATAATAATATTTTCAAGTTCTTTTAATGTCTTTTTTGATACTATTTGCATTTTGTTCTCCAATCTTAATTAAATTATGATGTTTTAAGGAACGATTCCTACATACAATTTTCCAACATTCAGCACCGTATCCTCTTTGTCTTGAAATACTATCTTTTAACAGTTTACCACACCGTAAACAGTGTGTGATATTTTTAAACATAATGCTGCCCCCAAAAATCAAATGCTGCCCTTAATCGTGATGCTGCCCTTCGTGCATAGGTAAATACTGCCTTTTTTATTTCGCAATTTTAAGATTTTGTTTTACAAGCTTACGATTACGATCTTTTATTTCATCTTTATACCTTGTACAAAATTTGAAGTTATTTTGTAAAGCAATAAACGTAGCTGATAACATTGGTATAGCTGCATCTGCAGATACAATGCCCATCTTTATTCCACTTTCTAAAAATTGAATGAAATCCATCATATCACGTACTTGTTTAATTTGCCATTTTATCCCAAAAATTTCAGCATTTTTTACAGCCCAAAAATTTGCACCGGACTCATTTTTTTTCAAACTCAAACCGGACTCATATGCTACTACTGCAAATAAAGCTTCGAAGGAGTTATACAAAAAGGCTAATATTTTTAATGGAGGTTCTTCTGTAAAATCAAAGTCATTACTAATTTCAATAGCTAAAGAAAAATCTTTATTCATAACCGCAGTAATATATTTTTCAAGACTTTCTTTAGGTAAGTCTAATACAACACGATCGGCACAACATTTTTTATATGCCTCGTCAATACTAATATTATTACTTAATGAAAACATAATAACTTTATTTAGTTCAAGCAGACACAAGTTAAAATTAGAATCACATCTATGAATTAAATCCAATGCGTTTTCCCTAGAAATATCTGCTTCTTTTTGCACATATTTTAATAAAACCGTTTCGGATAATTTTTCAAATTTAACAGTGTTTTCTTCAAAAGTTTTGAAAAATTTATTACGTTTGTCTATATTGTTATAAATGAGTATTACCTTATTTACAGAGTTATTTACCCACGCTACCAATTTATCCCATACCGTAGAATCCTGTTTAATAAAGTCCATATCATCTCTAATAACGTACAAGGTTGGCTTTTGTATTAGTTTAGTAGTACCTACGGACTTAAATAATTCGGCTACAGTCGGCAATTCTTTCCAAATAAACCCTAAATCAACTATTTGCTCAATATACAGATTGCGAATATAAATTTCTTCTCCAGTAAATATATATAAACCTGCTAAATTATTTGCTTTCATATCTTTTTTTAATTCGACGATGTTCATTACTCCACCTCTTCTGATATATTGTACCACATTTTGAACAGATATACTGCCTATATTTAATACCATCAATTTCAATAATTTGCAAGTGCGTAAATTTGCCACACTTGCAAATACGAATTTCTTTTTTGATTATCTTTTTATATAATTCATAAATTTTATTTTTGCGCATATCTATCCGGATCTGCATAAACTATTTCATTGGTGTCCACTATCTTACATAAACGAACTATATCTAAAGGAATTTCCCATGTTAAATTAGCTAATTTATGACGATATTTTCGAGTAGTTGCTAACTTTAAAATATTATTTTCACTACCTGCATATTCACCTGTTCGGTATAATACCCGATTTTTATACTGCGCTCCTACATATAATTTCGTACCAATTTCAATCTCATTTAACCAATCATGCAATATCCTCACCCCCAACTATTTCCCACTGACGCATCAACCATTGCTTAACTAAAGAAGATTTATTTATTCCGATTACTCTCAATCTCGATTTAATAGTTAAAAGGCTATTCATAATTAATTCAATTTGTTCTTCATCATAAACACCGTCAAGATATTTATCCAAAACAAGATTCGTATAAGTATTTAAAAACAACCCTACATCATATTTATCTTGTTCTTCTTCCTTATCTTTTAAATTTAATCGTGCTGCAATTTTTAAACTATTAGTTATCGTTACTTCAGGAAGGTAATCTACGACATTCTCAACGAACTCATAAAATTCCTCTATGCCATAGGATAATAACAAATTTACTTGTTCCGGAGTTGTACAGGTATTTTCAATGTAATTTAACTGTGTTTTGTTTAAGGTTTTGTTCTTACGCAGGGCATACTGCCTTAACTCTTTTGCTGTATATGGATTTAAAGTAATAACCATACCTCTGCTTAAAATTGTAGCTAAAGTATTTGCTTTATCTTTTAAAATCATTATAAAATATGCCTGTCTTGGAGGTTCTTCTATAACTTTTAATAAAGCATTTTTTGCTGCCGGACTCATTAAATCACTATTCTTAAAAACATATGCAATCGGGCTGCTTTGCTTATATGCCATAGAAATAATATTGTGAACATCATCAACTTTAATGCCACAATCTACAAAAGTCGCATTACATCTTGTTGCAATACACTTTGCAATTTCTTCACAGCCCATTGCACTATCTCCAACAACAATCGTAAACCTTGCTATATTCATTTGATCAAGTTGGTTCTTTAATTTTTCCTGCATCATATCGTCAACAACCTTGCAATAATAAACGGTTTTGGATTTTGTTCCCATTTAATCACATTTACGAGTTCCTGTAATTTAATAATTAACCTCATTGCGAACTCTTGTTCCCCAGCAGATAAATTACACTGGTCAGCATAAGTATTAGGAATTGATACATATTTGAAATCTTTAACAACATTATACTTAACAAGCTCAAGCACAAAGAAAAAGAATTGTCTTGTAAATTGCTTTAAATCCTTACCGTTCATATAAGTATCTTCAATACTACGAATGATATTCGCATCTTCTGCATGATAAATATCCTTAAATAAACTAAATAATTCTGAATAATCCATAACACCCAAAGCAGTAATAACTGTTTGCATTGTTAGTTCTGTAGAATCATAAGATAAACATTTATCTAATAATGTAATTGCATCACGCATACCACCATCTGCAATTTTAGCAATATATTCCAAAGCGTCCATTTCCCATTCGCAATCTATTGCAGATTCTTCTAATTCCATAACCAATATATCATCAAGTCTTTGAACTATCTGATCAGTTGGTATTCTATGAAAATCAAATCTTTGAACACGACTCAGAATTGTTGCAGGGATTTTCTGTGGGTCTGTAGTACACATTAAGAAAATTGTTTTCAATGGCGGTTCTTCTAATAATTTAAGCATTGCATTCCATGCACCTGTACTTAACATATGAACTTCGTCAAGTATATAAACCTTAAATTCACTATCTAAAGATTTATGTTTAGAATCTTCGATAATACCACGAACATTTTCTACACCATTATTCGAAGCCGCGTCAATTTCAATGGCATTTCCTTTGCCCGCATTAAGAGCATTGGCAAAAATGCGGGCACAGGTTGTTTTGCCTGTGCCAGCACCGCCAGTAAATAAGTAACAATTTTTATGATTTTTGCTCTCAATTTGTTGTTGTAAAATAGCTTTAATACTATCCTGAGAAACAACGTCATCAAATTTTGTTGGTCTATATTTAACAGCGAGTGAAATCATCTTTTATTTTCCTCTTTCTTGCCGTAAAGAATGTATCAACTCCAGAAAGTCTGACATTTCTTTAACAACACCCTCATTCGGACTTTTCGTTCTAAATTTTCCTAATCTTTTAAGATTGCCATCCTTAAGCCATTTATAATAACAAGCTGTAAACATAACAATCGGGTCTACATCACGTGCTTTAGCTGCTGTAACTACACCTAAAACTCCAAGATAAGCTAATGGATAATCATATCCATTAATATTTACATTGGTACTAAATTCATCTTTAGATTGTGCTATTTGCATAGATAATACATTTTCACTATCCATACCACCCATTAATTCATCAAACTCAGGCAGATTTCCTAAAAATGCCAGCATATTCATTTCTCTTACATGACCAGGATCAATGATACTGCCTTCCTGTACATCTTTAATATAATTATCCATATCTTTTTTACTCATTATTGCAAGCCTCCATTAATTGTTTAAATAATTTTTCATTGATAATGAAATAATCTTCATTATCCCCAAAACTAAAAGATATAGCCCAATAAGGTTTTCGCATTGCAAAACACTCTTCTTTTAATTTTTCAATCCACTCTTTCTGAATTGAAATAGACTTTGAATCTTTAATTTTGGTTTTACATTCCACTAAAAAATTATCGGTAATTACATCGCCTTTTGCAAACATGGTCGCCCCACTGTTTAATTGCTTTTTACCTTGTAATTTTTTAGCGATTCTTCTTTCTTGCAAATTACTGTACTTTCTTGTGTTCATAAGATATCAGATCTCCTGCAAGTGCAATTATTTCTGAATTATTAATTGGTAATTGAAATCCTGAATAGGTTTTACCTAAAGCAAATACCCAATCATTAAAATATTCATCATAACAATTAATTTTAATTACGCCATACTTTTGATGAAGTTTTGCAAGTTCTCTTGCCCACTTATCATAAGTTGCATCAGTTATAAGGTTATTATTCAATCTATAGTATATACAGCTATGAATAATAAGTTGTAACCGTCTGCGTTTGATAAGAGCTTTAATATCTTCCGGAACCGTTGGGTCTTTCTTTACTAATTTTTTAATATCAAATAATGCCATATCAACTCCCTCCTTGTGATACTATTATAGTACACTTAGAGAGAGTTGTCAACAATTACTTTTACCGAACGTTACTTGAAATTTTACTATTAATTAATTGGTCAAAATCTTGCAAAATATCTGCATTTGCTTCATCTTCTAAAAAAGCAGTTACAGAGGCTTTACCTTGTAATTTAATATCATCACCATTTTCATCACACATAATAACGCCATCTTCATCAATAAATCTAAACCATGCACCAGCCTGATCAATATAACCTAATTTAAGTCCCATTTCAACTAAATCATTTATCCAGTCAATACCGAATGTATAATTTAATGTATAACAACCAACACGTCTATCAGGTTTGCAAACTTTAGTTTTAGCTATATTAATCATAACATAATTACCAGCTGGTTCTTCTGTATTACGAGTTAAATCTTTTAAATTTTCATCAAAGTATGTTCCTTTGCTAAAAAATAAACGTAACACTGCATTATGTTTCCAAGCCCTGCCGCCGGGAGTATCTTTCCCCCCATAGGGACTATTTATTTTGTCCCTGAGCTGATTTATACCAATTAAGGTAACATTTAACCTACTGCAAAGCTGTATCATTTTTTTAGTAAATTTCGTTAGAGGTTTGGATATACCGCCATAGGTTCTTTTTTCAGCAGATTCGTCATATTCATCTTGAGATAACATAACTGCAAAACTATCAATGACAACGATTCCAAATTCTTCTGTTTCAACAAGACTTTCGATGATATCAAAGATTTGTTCTGCCGTTTGATTAGTAGGTTTTACAACATACAAGGAATCTACATCAACACCCAGCTTTTCTGCCCACTCTTCATCTAAAGTATTTTCACAATCTACAAATAACGCCTTTAAAGCTCCTCTTGCTTTTAATTTACGATAAGCCTCTTCTTCTGCTTTATTTCTTTTTGGAATTTCTTCTAATTCTGCAAGTTGTTCTTTATACTCTTTGATGAATTGTTGTTGTGCATTTCCTACGGCATCTAAAGCTGTAGTTGTTTTACCTGAATTTTCTTCTCCTGAAAACTCAATCAGTTTTCCACGAGGTAAGCCCCCATAGAGCATATAATTTAATCTGCAACTTGTAAACTGAATCTTTTCTGTTTCTTTAACATCATATTCAGCCCTACCTTGAAATACAAGTTCAGCTTTAAATTTTTTATTGATTTCTTTTAATACTGCATCAATATTGGACATCAACATCACCTTTTCGGCTAGCTAAATAATCACACAAGTGTACGAATTTTTGAGTTGCAGTTTTAGGTTTTGGTAATATTGTTTTACTATAAAGATTAACATTCCATTGCCCCATATGACTAGCAATTAAACAAGCTATATAATGACCTTTTTCTTTATACACTTCATTGAATGTTTCATCATACAGTTCTTTGCTAATTCTTTCTACCATTTCAGCCGCAAATATTGGATGTTCGAATAAAGTATATTTACTTTTACTTGTACCTTTTTTTACACTATCATGAAGAATTAAAGCAGCTAAAATCAGATCTTTATAAGCTCTTAATTCTTCATATTGTTCCATTTCCAGCATATCTACTGCCCAACAACAAGCCGCTAACGTATGACGAATGAGTCCACCTTCACCAAGAGCAAATTTAGGGTGATACTTACCTGTAGTTGACGCTGCCATTGTATAAAATTCTTCAGGACATTCCGCTAATCCTCTTTTAACAATATTCTTTACTTCCGGACTTTTAATTTGATTGATATATCTAGTAAATATTTCAGCTGTATACATCTTAATCCTCCTTATATGGTAAATTGGTTAAATTATTAAAATTATTTTCACTAATTCTACGAGTAGCGATTTTCTTTAGACTTTGCAACATCTCTGTTGAAGTATCTAATTTATTCTGAATTTGCCGCCGTGCACGAACATAAATATTCAATACTAAAGAATCTGTAATGATATCCAATTCAGCTTGTTGTTTGCGTTCCTGCATATTGCCATCATTTGACATATAACTGTTATTATATTTTTGAGTTTTTTCCTGTTTTGCCAAGTCTTCCCGAATACCAATCGCTTCTTGACATTCATAAGCATAATACATCAATGCAGGTAAATTTAATATAAAGTGTTCTAACTCCATATCTGTGATTGGATTATTGATATCCTTAATTCTTGTTCTAATAGTAGACATCAAAGAATCCAGTTCTCCACAAGCTTCTCTAACAACCTGATTTACAAATCTTGTTAAATACCTTTGCTGAGTTGTTATATCTTCCATTCTACTTTTTACGAATGATTTATCAACTTCCATATTGATTAGCCTTTCTTATGATCGTAGATAAATTTTTATCTATATCATATTTAAAGAATTTTCTTAATTTTTTACCTTCAAAAATAGTACACATATCCGGAATTTCATAACTTTTAAATGATTTATAGTTTAATAATTCCTTATGCTGTTTGATAACAGAAATAGGAACAAATACCGTAACATCACAGTCTATAAACCATATTAAAACTCCTGCAATAACTTTATCATATTCACATTTATCTAATAATCCAGTATATTGATTATCAGTTAAATTAGCATAGTTAAAAGTTTTGCCATGTATGCTTTTACATTCGATGTAAAATAAATACCCATTAAAAAAGACAGAAAAGTCGCATATATTACGAATACCCTTGTACCCTGCGGTATCATCTTTAAAACGATCAAAACATATTGCAGCGTCTTCAAGTTGGGTTGAAAAGTGTTCTTCAAACTTTTTTCCGAGGGATACAGGCATATTATACGTCCTTTCTGCACGCTAGGCGATATTTACAATATTGACAAGTTTTAGTTTTAATATCTTTTGGTTTAGGCGGGACTACATTAGCATCTACATAATCATCGCAATCCTGAATTAACTGTATTAAATTCTTTTTCATGTCATCTGTTACATCTAACATATAAGATTTTTTATCACAGTTATCTCGACATTCATAAACAAATAAAACTTTATCAATTCCTAAAGATAAAGCATAGGCTGTTGCCTGTTTTTTATGGTCTTCATCAACATCTTTACGCATTAAAAATTTCTTAGATACTTCAGTTTTAAATTCAAATATATAATACTGACCTTTATATTTAATAATACCATCACAAAGAAAACTTAAATTCCATGGTTCATTGAAAAGTCGTGTTTCTACTCCACTTTTACCTTTTACAATTAATCCTGGAATTTCATTTTCTTCTACATATTCCCCAACATCTAAATATTCGCAATCAAAACCGTTTGATTTCATTTGCATAATTGCTTTTTGGATACGTTCATGACGATCTGTACCACTTTCCCCAATACCAACAAGCACAGCCTCTTTAATACTTTCGTCCATATCTTGACCTACAATTTGATAATACATATTACGAATACAATTCAAACTACTAGGCTTATAATGAGGACTAGGTTTTTTCTCATTCTTATTTGCAGTCCTTTCGATGGACTGTATTAAGTCCATCAAAAAGGATTCTGCAATAGGGCTTTGCTTCTTTGTTTCATTTACTATGGCAAGTAAATTTTTTAAAGATGATTTAGCCATTATTCTTCATCAACCAAAGAAAGAATTTGTACTACCTTACCCTCGACAATCTTAATAGCTTGAGGAGAACCATAAGACAAATCGATAGAATCGGTTGCTAAAGCGTTTAACTGGTCTTTAAATTGTTGAATGTCTACCAAACATTCAAACTCTTCAAAGCTTTCACTCTCCATATAAGGAATAGTTTCTTCGGCTTTAGTACGTCTAGAAATAATTTTCATACCATCTTTAGTAAATACTAATTTAATGGTGTTTTTATCATATTCAGATACAAAGATATTTAAACGGTCAAGGGCAGAAAGTACAAGCCCCTTATTTACTACACAATTTGAAGGAAATTCTGTTTCTAAAAAGGATTCAAGTTCTTCAACTGGATATGTTTCAATATCTTCTAATTGTGCACCTGCAATTTCCATTGTTTCGGTTTTAAAGATTACATTGTTATCAACAAAATAAACAGATATATCTTCTTCCGGGATTAAAGTTGCAAGTTTAAGCATTTCTACAGATAACAGTGCAGGTCTTTTAAATACATTAACTGAATAAACGCAAAGTTTAATACTGTCTGTAGTAATTACATTCTTATCAAAGAAATAACCTGTTAAAACTGCATTTTCCATTGTTTTAGATAAACTTGCTGTACAAATATCGAAAACCGCCTGAAGAATTGGCTGTTTAACCTTTACCGCCTTAACATCTTCAGGTATTTCTATAGACGTATCCGGAAATTGCAATATATCCCCATTTTCGTCCAGTACAAGCTCAATATGGTAATAACCATTACCTTTAACAGTAAGTACACCATCTTTAACAGTTAAAATAATGTGTTCACTGGTGGTTTTATTTACTAATTTAGCAAAAGTTTGCACAGGTAACACACAAGCAAAATCTTCACATTTTACTTTATCTTTACATACTGTCAAATAATGCAAGCCGTCAGTAGTTTTTAAATACAGGGTATTATCAACAACCTCAAAGCCCATATAATTCGTTAAAGGAAGAATTTTATTACAGCTTGCACCTTTAATTGCTCGAGCAACCATATCCTTTAATTCGGTAGTTATAATATCAATCTTCATTTACTTAACCTCACAATTTCCATAAATTTTTCCTGTTCATCAATATACTTAAATCTACCTGAAGTATGAACAGTTACAGTTCCCGCCTCTGGCTTTTTAATTCCCCTTGCAGTCATACAAGAATGTTTACCACTAACAACTACAATAACATTTTCTGTTTCTAAAATATTGGATAAAATATTTTTAATTTGATTTCCGATTCTTTCTTGCAGTTGAAGTCTTTTTGCAACCATATCTGCAATACGAGCCATCTTAGAAAGTCCAATCACTTTTCCATTAGGATAATAACCAATGCTTACAGTCATGTCATACATTAATGCAAGATGATGTTCGCAATGACTAAATACAGGGATATTGCAACAGGTAACAATATCTTCAGAATCCTGTGGGAAACATTTATCAAACATTCTAATAATATCTTTGTCTGTAACAAATTCGCCTTCGCATTGTTCCATAATCATTTTAGCGAATCTTTTTGGAGTTTCAATCAATCCTGGGTCATTTGTATCTTTATTTAATGCTTGTAAAATAAGTGTACCAGCTTGTTCAAGAAGCTTTAATGATTGCTCCTTATCAATATTTACTTCCACTTTAGACACCTCTTTCATTCGGATCCCAAATAATTTTATGAAGTTGTACTTGTACCATTGCATTATTCATTTTATTTTCTTTAATAAATTCAACTAATGCTTTTGGCTCAATTGCTCCGAATACTGGGCTTAACACATAAGTACAAACTAAATTTTGTTCATAAATACGTTTAAATTCAGCTAAATCTTCTTCAGTAGCAACAACAAATTTCAATACATCTACTAAAGTTAAATTTTTTAAGTTTTCTGATTTCATACTACCATTTTGACCACTACTCGGACATTTCCAATCCATTGTGACAAAAACTCCGGGTAATGTTACACAATCCGGAAGAATAATTGACCCATTAGTTTCAATATTAACATGATAACCAAGCCACGATAATTCTTGAATTAACTCCTGCATATAACCTCTAAATAAAGGTTCTCCACCTGTAAGGGTAACTCTACCACAGCCGGATTGACTAACAGCTTCTAATATATCATGCAATGACATATTAGGTTCTTGAGGTTCCTGTGCATATTTTGTATCACAGTAACCGCAAGCTAAATTACAACCATTAAATCTGACAAATGTTGAAAGAAATCCAGTACGAATACCTTCTCCTTCAATACTTGTAAATATTTCGTTTACACTATAAACTTTATCTTGTTTTGTCATAAATAGCTAAATTACCATCACTTTCTTGAACTTCTGCCCTAACACAATTTGCAACATTATCACAAATCATTTTTGCAATATTTTCTGCTGTAGGATTTATGTCCATTTTTTCATTTAAATCCTGATGATCAAACATATCTGAAATAAATTGTTTAATGTGGGTAAAATCAACCACCATACCATTTTCGTTTAATTCATTACTTTCGCATATCACTCTGATATGCCAGTTGTGACCATGCCTTTGAGTACATTTACTTGCATAATTCAAATTTAATTTGTGGCAAGCTGAAATTTCTAAATCTTTAATTACTGTGTACATTTCTTTCCTCCTGGTTTAATTCGATTATGATATCTTTTTACTTTAACCTCATGGATAAGGCTTAATAACTGTTCTGCATTGACTAAAACATTGCTCATTGTATATTCTTTTTGGTCAATAGCCTTTTTAGCTTTAGCTTCCATTTCTTTGATAATTTCACCTTTTAAACAGTTCATATTATTACCTCATTGCAGGGTCTTTAACACCATTTAATTCAAAAGCTTTCTGACGGTCTAAACAAGTACCACACTCACCACAAGGTTTATCCCCGCCTTCATAGCAAGACCATGTGTATTGATAAGGTACGTCTAAACGTAAACCAGCTTCAACAACTCCTGCTTTATTGAAGAAAATCAAAGGAGCTCTTAAAGTAACCTGATAGGCTGTACCTTCAAGAATTGCTCGACGCATACTATCTACAAATTCGCTTGTACAATCCGGATAGGCTCTACCTGCCGCATCATCTAAATGTGCACCATACCAAACTTCACTTGCATACAAACTTAAAGCAATAGCAGTTGCTACACTTAAAAATAATCCATTTCTGAAAGGAACATAAGTATCAACAGTTCCTTCCCCGCCTTTTTCTTTAAGTTGTTCAGCATAACTTTTATGTTCAATTTCTCCTCTACCTTTCAATAAGGGACAAGAACTAAAATCCATTACACTACTAACATCGTGTTCAATGCGTTTTACCTTATAATATTCAGCAAGCTTTCTTGCACACTCAATTTCTTTTTCGTGTTTTTGACCATAATGAATAGGTAAGGCAGTAACCTCGTCATTTCCATAACTGTTTACTGCCATTGCTAAACAAGTGGCACTATCTACGCCACCACTTAATAATACTACTGCTTTCAAAATAATCGCCTCCTGATAAGTTTTCCACCATGATAGGTATAATCTTTTGCCCAATCCATTAAGAATGTAACATTCCATAGATCACGCTGAACATAATCTTCCATAAGTTGTTCAAAGTCGAACTTCTTACTGGAAATATAATTTTTCAAGTCTTCTAAAGCAACTGCACTACCATTTAAAGGGTGAACCATTTTATCCTTTTGCTGAGCACTAATAATAACAGTACCCCAAGGAGTATAAATAGCTCCATTGTGCCCGCTTTGAATCCATGAAGAACTATCTGCTGAAAATACTGGAAATGACTGTAATATCTTTCTTACTGTCATTCCAAAAGCATGAACCTTAACATTCGGATTACTAGAACTTTTAATAATGTCAAAACATAAATCTAAAAAATTCTTTTGTACGTCTTTAGGCTTACCAACCATACCACCGAGGGCAATATAATCCAATGGCAACCCATTTTCATCTCTCCACTCTAAGGCTCTACGCAGACACCATATAGGCTCACCTACATGAAAAGTAAATAATAGACCTTTTTTGTTAAGCACTCTCTCCCTCATATAAATGAAGTTTTTCCAAGTTTTAACAGCTGCATCATTTACTTGTGCCTGTGTTGGTTTATTTCTGATGTTTCCGGGAATACAATCCAACTGCCCAAAAAGGTCAATATACTGTACCCTATCATTTAAGAAATAAATATAGTCATCTACGTTAATATAAGTACCTTTAGTCCACGCTGTAAAAGCACCACTATCAATAAATAACTTTCCTCTTTTGCCATAGGTATCGACCCACCTGATCCATCTATCAATATTTTTTCTTTCATTTAAAAAAGAAAATAGATGGTTAGCTCCCATGTCAAATAAACATTTGTCAACATGGTCTGTTACTTGACCTGCGAAGTATAAATCAAACATTTTAAACCCCCTTTTCTATTTACTATTATACTACACTATTATAGTAATGTCAATAAAAATAACCATTACGATTCAATCGTAATGGTTATTAATGGTCTTATTCGTTTTCATACCAGCATTTCGTAACTTCGACATCACATTTGAAAGGAATAGATAATTTAACTGCATTTACCATACATTCATTTATTAACTCTGCAACACGATCTTTATTTTCTTCCGGACACTCACCAATAATTTCATCATGTACTTGAATTAATAAACGGAAGCCAAGCTGTTTTAACTCTTCACATCTACTAATTTTAAGCATTGCGAATTTAGTTAAGTCCGCCGCACTGCCCTGTACCCTTGCATTAACACACATTCTAGTGGCGTCAGCAATTTTCATTCGATTATCAACTACTCTAATTCCTTCGTTATTAGCTTCTGCAATTATAGCTTTAACCTGCTTAAAACTTTTACAGCTTTCTAGTTTACTCCAATAATAGTTTACTGTTTCTTCAGGAACTTCTGTGTTTTCATCTTCATCATCTGCAAGAGGATCATAATCACGAGCAACACCATCTTTCCAGTAAAACTCGTAATCAGGTAATTGCATATCGGGTAAACGTCTTTTACGTCCCCATATAGTCGTAACATATCCTAATTCCCTTGCCATATTTCGACTATCATCACGGAAATCCCTTAACTTCGGAAAAGCATTTAATACAGCATCATAAATTTCTTGTGCTAATTTTTTAGATATGCGCAAGTCCTCTGCAATAGCTGGAACACCTTTATCATAGTTGATTCCTAATAATATTGCTTTTGCTCTGCCACGTCTGTCCTTTCCTTCCGGATTATGTGTACCATCAGGTCTGAACTCTAAGCATTCTTCATAAGGTACTCCAAACGCTAATGAAGCGATTTCGGCATATAAATCTTTTCCATCAAGGTATGCTTGAATACCTTTTTGGTCTTGTGCCAAATGAACAGTAAGTCTAGGCTCCTGTGCGGAATAGTCACAAGATAACATTACATAGCCGTCACTAGCTTTGAACATCTTACGAATATCTTTAGCGTGGCTGGGAATGTTTTGCAAATTAGGGTCATTGCTTGAAAACCGACCTGTTACTGTGCCTAATTGATTAAACCGTGCATGAACACGCCCTGTTTTCGGATTAAGAATTTTCGGAAATTTATCCACATAAGTAGATACTAACTTTGCTGCCCCACGATATTTTAATATCGCTTTAACCAAATCATTATCATATTGTAATAATATTTTTTCACCTGTACCTCTCGGCTCTTTTTTACTGGCAGGAGGTAGTTCTAAAACATCGTACAATAAAATTGCAATCTGTTCAGGACTTGCTACGTTTATTTCTTCAGGTAATTTACAAGAAGAACCTTTTTTAATTCTATAAGCTTCAATTTCAGATTCATACATTTTTAAAGTTTCTTTAAATTCTGTATTCGCTTCTTCAACCAACTTATTATATTTGATGGAAAGTTTCTGTTGTACATCTAAATCAAATGCAACACCAGTATCTTCCATTTCCGAAACGACAGGAACTAAAGGCATTTCTAATTCGTGGAATAATTTAGCTACATCCACGAGGTCATACTCCTGACATACTTGTGATGTTTCTGTTAAAAATGGTCTTTGAAACTCTGCCAATTCATATGTTATCTGCGGATCATTTGCAGCATATAAATAGGCTATATCTAAAGGAATCATTGTAAATGGTATTCCCTTAAATAACTCACTAAATGTATGGGACTTGTCTTTGCCTTTATTAACATACTTATCCCATAAAGGTTTTAAAGCATTGTCTTTATTATTTTCGTCCAACAAACGCTGTGCAATATAACCGTCCCACCAACAAGGCAAGATAATTCCTAAAGTATGTTTTAATACACGGCAATCGAAATCGCTGTTAAACATATCAATCTTTACATTAGCATCTTTTAATCTTTGTAATTGACTTCGGACAAACTCGGGAGTAAGTTGACCTTTAATCTTAACTCCAGTTAAATAACTAATGTGATTGATAGGAATATATCCCGCCTTATGGTCAGGAGTATATATACAAACACCCGCTAAGGTGGTTGTTATAGGATCAAGACTTGTTGTTTCGGTATCAATTGCTCCAATTCCATTTTCAATAAATTTATCAATTAATCCTACTAAAACATCTTCTTCCATAATATTAAGATACATATCTTTTTTATCAGCAAAATACCTATTGGTCATTGCTTTTATAGAAGTAATGGTACTAGCTAAATTACCTGCTTTTAATTTTACACCGCCAGAAGATAAAACAGGTAATTTAGATTTAGCCTTACTCGCTATTTCAGCATCAGTTGCTTTTGTTGAACGAGGTTTAAAATTAAACAGTGCCATTAAAATTGAACTTCACGACGGCGGTTTGTTCGTGGACTACCCTCTCGACGTCTTGGCTGAACTTCCTGTTTCTTTTCTTGTGTTGCTTCAACTCCTGGCATAATACCAGTATCTAAAAAGTCATACAGTTCATCAGCCGTTTTAGTAAGCAAGAACTGGTCTGGAACTTCCGGAACTTCCGGAAAATCCTTCAAAGTTTTGCCATTCTTTTCTAATGGAAAGAATTGATATTTTGTTTGAGTATTGCCTTTTTCACCCTGACGTTCAATTTCAAAATTCATACCACATAAAGGTTTATAACGATTACAATAACTTTTCAAATCATCAACAAAACTCTTACCACGTTCCCAAAATTGAACCTGACCATTAACATACAATGGAACAAATACTCTTAATGCTATTTTACTTCCGGAAGCACATAAAGGACAAGCCTCTACTTCATCCCCAACTTCCCGCAAGCATTCAACCCAACGATCGCGTCCATTAACTTTAACTTTATGAAGGGAATGACATTCAACATCATCAATTGTTTCATATAATATATTAACTTTTTCGATATCCCCATCGTTTTTCATTTGAAAAAACTGTGTTGATGATGTTACTACTTTATCGACATCTTCAAGTTTTACGCGAGCCATTGATTATTCCTCCTCTTCAACCTCTTCGGATTCTTCTACTTCAGCTTCTACTGGTTTTTCAACTTTTTCTTCTTTTTTAGATTTTTTAGATTTAACTCCCAACTTTTTAGCCATTTCTTCTTTTTTCTTAGCTTCAGCTTTTTCTTCACGTTTTTTACGAGCAGCTTCTTGTTTTAAAACCTTTTCTGCACGTTGTTTATTAATGCCCTTTTGATACTCTACATGAGCAGCTACAAGTTTGCGAATCAAATCAACATTTTCATCTGTTACTTCAGTAATGGGCAAACGAGCATCAAACATATGCTTCATAGGTTTGTAATTAATTCCCAAATCTAAATCTTTTAATACTTTAGTACGCAACCAAAGCACAACACCTTTTGTGCTAAAAGTCATTGCCATGCACATATGTTCAGCAACTTTAAAAGTATGGAAACCTTTTACTTGTGTTTCAAAAATTGTACAATCAGCTGCAAGAACAATCTTTTCTACAATATCTTTCAAAGGAGAAATTTCACGAGGTGCTTTTGGCTCCTTGACTTTTTTAGGTTTAGGTTCTTTAGCCTTAGAAGCTGCTTTCTTTTCTTTTGCAGAAGCTTTTTTAGGTTTAGGTTCTTCTTTCGGAGTTTCCTCGTTATCCACATTCACTCCAATCACCCGTCCATCATAGAAAGTGGAAATGTCCTTAAAGATGGTATGCCCCACAATGATATGTTCGACGTCATAACGTTTCAACATCAGTTGCAGGGAGTCTTGTGCCAATGGATGGTATTTTGCATCTGTCCGTACCAATCCACGATACCAGATAGGGCCGCTATTACCATATAGGAAAGCCGTGAGAGGCGATAGAGCCTTACGTTCCTTCTTGCTCATGAACAATGCACGGCTCATTTCCTCATTCACTGTGGGAATATTCAAGTCACGGTCATAAAACTCCTTTCCCAAACCTGCATGCACATACAGATTAGGTCCGATGGTCTGCATCGTATTACGGGTACCAAGCCATTTGCCAAGTTCTGTGTCCGGACCGAACAATGCCGGATAATCCATACCCAGTTTTCGGGCCAATGTCTTGTACTTTTCTTTGGTATAACGCAAATCATTTGCCGTCACAAGCGGTTCATGGTTACCCAACAGAAACGAGACATGACCACCTGCATCCGCCGCCTCCTTCTCCAATTTATAGAACAGCCAAAATATCTGCGGCACATCTTTGCCACGGTCAAATATATCACCGATAACCACCAGATGGTTGGTTCCAAAACTCCAATGGTAGTCTTTATCAATGACATTGTTGCCCCGCAGCAAGCTCATCACGCAATTCAGCTTGCCATGGGGGTCAGACATCACAAACACTTTATCCGGTTGTCTGTATTGCCATTCCGGACGTTTGACCGGATGCAGCTTCACATCAAACGGATAACGCCCTTTGTGGTCCGTGACATGAAGGGTGAAATCCTGAGGAAGTACTGTATAAGTCGTATCTTCTATCTGCCCTTGGGCTGTAACGCTTATGACGCGCACCTTTCCGTCCGGTTCATAAATCACATAAGGTCCGTCTGCCGACAATTCCTCCTTCTTCTCCTTATCCTTCTTCTTACCGTCTAAACCAAGAGTTCCGGCACTTAGGCCGGAACTGATGAAGGTTAGAATAAATACAGTAAAAAAAGACTTTACAATAGTAGTCTGATACTTCATATTCTCGCTTTTTTGGAATTAATCACCATAAGTCGGATTCTGCTGCATATTCGGATTGGAATTCATCTCTGCCTTAGGAATGGGCAATACTACACGATAATAGTTCCAATCAAAAGATACGCTCTCATCCACCATCTTCAGATGTGAAGTCTCGGCTATTTCCGGAAATTCCTTGGTCGACTCCTTGCGCACGATAGTCTGATGATTACGAAGGGCGTCGAAGAAACGGTGTCCTTCACCGAACAACTCTTTACGGCGTTCCAACAGAACATCATCCAACGTCACCGTCTTACCCTGCACGGTCTTTTCCGGATTGGCACGGCTGACAATAGCATCCAGATACTTTACAGCCTTGTCATTGTTATTGAGCTTTACAGCCGCTTCGGCAGCAATCAGATAAAGTTCGGACAGACGAAGTACTGGAATATTGGAATCTTCCACAGCCTTGCCGCTTTGCGGCTGATACTTGGCTATGTAAGCTCTCTTTGTCTTAGGAACAACCGTATATGCCTGATTCCTGACATCATCCGGATCTTCCTGCATCAGTTCATAGAAAGAACTGGTCAGGCAATAATCATCATAACCCGCCTGCCAACAAAGGTAAGCCACACTTTCTTTGCCAACGCCGTCCACTGTCAGATTCACCAACTCAAACAAGACTTCTCCCGGATCGGAAGAGGCAAAATCAGTTCCCCATATCGTGCCATACTCATCATTGGTCCACAAACGGTACTTATTCTTTTCCGCTCCCGCAATGGCAGCTTCAGCCGTAATCAAGGCATTCTGATTATCTTCCATATACAAATAGGCTCTACTCAGCAACAGCATTGCCGCCCACTTATTAATCTTACCCTTGTTGAATTCTTCATCCAGCAGGTC
>OLSF01000191.1_pt1 | contig 64671 bp, 57 predicted proteins | sample 1672301 | NCBI WGS metagenome assembly OLSF01 (sample SAMEA3136669, study PRJEB25190) | human gut metagenome | biome: human gut; feature: human-associated habitat; material: faeces | place: Austria | collected 2013
AGAAGACCTGCGGTCAAAGCACCGATAAACGCGGCAGCAGCAGGAGGAAAGTTTATCAGATCAACAAGTTCAAGACGCAGTGTATTTGCAATAGCACCAATCAATGCGGCGGTTACTGCCAGCGGAACAGGACTGTTGAACATAATGGAGAAACCAAATACACCGCAAAAACTTGCAAGAAGCCGGAACAGGATCCAATCAGATAATGGTAATGAGATTTTTAGAAAGTCAACCGGCTGAAGATGGAGAATCAAAGCCATAATCCAGGCAGACATTGTTGCAACTAAAATAATGATCAGAGCATAACCGAGTCGTTCAATACCAGAACGCATATCCAGTTTTGCAAGGTCAATACCGCTGGTGATAAAAGGAAATCCCGGAATGATAAATAACATGGCACAGATATATCCGGCTTCATGCCGAACAGAAAGATGGAGAAAGACTTCCCCAAGCTTTAAAAGTCCAGCATAGGAAAGACAGGCGAAAGATACAGATAAAACAATGCCAAGAAATAAAGTATAATGATGTTTGGTTAATTTGCATCTTAAAAAGTTTCCAAGACCGGCACCAATAAAAGCGCAGAACATTTCAATCGGTCCGCCGCCAAGCAAAAAAGTAAATCCGCCACAGGCGATAGCAGCAGCAATACCAAGAGCAACCGGAGAATAAAGACCATGAATTTCTTCGATACTATCAAGAAAATCGTGCAGTTGATTTCCAGACATAGTCTTTCCTTCTGTTTCAAAGTTTCGGATAAAATGTTCCAAACGATTTAACTTTGAAGTATTGACTCCGGTATTTGTTAAACAAAGAGATTGTGTAAAACCTTCTTCTCCATCAAAACAGGTATACTCAATTGACATCAGCCCAATATCCGCTGTACAGGTGACACCCATCGTCTCAGCAAGCGTATTCATAGAACTTCGTACACGCCATGCACCGGTTCCACAGGAGAGCATGATTAACCCAACACGACCGATGACAGAAGCTTTCTCGATCAGTCCGGCTTCTGCAATCAACACATTACTGTCATCATTGGCGTAGTCATGCCATGGAATCTCCATATGATTTTTTTCCATGATTTCTATATAATCATTTTTCGCCATAAATGATCTCCTCCGCTTTTGCAACATGACGTTCGAGATTTTTCAGGAAGCTAGAATTCGGAAGGAAAATTCCAATTTCATCATATCGGTTGTTATTCTCCACCAGCGAATCCTGTCCATAAAATACGTAAGCCATTGGAAGATTCTTTTCCAGCTCAATCATAAGATCCCACACGGCAGAATATGCTTCTGCCTCTGTCTCCTTCTCCTTTACGGTATCCGGCAGTTCACGAATGAGCAGCACACCCATATTTTTTTCAAGAATCTTTTGTTTCACATCCTTGTAATCCGACTGATATTCATGGCTGTAACGGTATGCCTGTGCAAAATATATATTTTTCTGATTGCCGAGATCTTTGTATACCTCATGAAAATGCCGGTATTCTTTTTCATGAGCTGTGCCTTTGTATGCAGGAAGTAATTGCCCATTTTCATCCGTCATAATGACCGGATTTTGCTTTCCGTCTGCATCAAAACGATAGGGAATCAGAAATGAATTTCTCAACAGGTCAAACAATGTATTCTGACATATGCCCATAAGGAAGGCCGACAGGTCCCGGTTCGTATACGCATTGAACAAAGCCAGTGAAAATTCTGCCGGAGAAATTCCGGCATCCGAATCATCATTGCAAAATAAACAGTTACAAAATGTTTCCTGTAACTTTTCACATGCCCAATGATCATTTAATATTTTCTGAAACAAAACCTCTGCCTTTTCCTCTCGTGGAAAAATCGTCTGTTCCTTCATGCTTCATGCGCTTCCTTTCTTGCTTTTTTCATCTTCTATGATTATACTTTTGCATTAGGGATAAGTAAAAACTATAATTGATATGTTATAAATAACATTTTGATATGTCAGAGGGGGTTCTATCGATGAATGTAAATTTTGAATACTATCGAATTTTTTATTATGTTGCAAAATACCACAACTTTACCAAAGCCGCACATACACTCGGCAGCAGTCAGCCAAATGTGACAAGGGCCATGAACTGTCTGGAGCAGCAGATTAATACAACTTTGTTTGTACGTACCAACCGGGGCATTCAGCTTACCCCGGAAGGGGAAAAACTTTATACCCATATTTCCGCTGCAATGTCACAGATTTTTGCCGCAGAAGAGGAGTTATCGGATAGTACGGGGCTGTCACATGGAAGCATTGCGATCGGTGTCAGCGAGACCGCATTAAATATTTTTCTTTTTAATAAACTTAAAGCATTTCATATGACCTATCCCGGCATCCGCCTGAAACTGTACAATTACTCCACCCCACAGGCCATTGATGCCGTAAAAAGTGGAAAAATCGACTTTGCTATTGTTTCAACTCCAGCTTCCGTGGAATCACCACTCAGACAGATTATGCTGCAGCCTTTTCAGGAAATCCTTGTCGGTGGTACAACTTTTACCGCACTCGGCAGCCAGGAATTATCTCTCGCAGAATTAAAAAACTATCCGCTGATTTCGCTTGGACGTGAAACAACGACGTTTCAGTTTTATCATGCACTCTTTCTCTCTCACGGACTCGAACTTGCCCCAGATACCGAAACCGCCACGACCGATCAGATTCTCCCTCTTGTCAAATGTGAGCTGGGCCTGGCTTTTCTTCCAGAAGCAATGGCACATGATTCTATTCAAAAAAGAGAAATTGTCCAGATATCACTAAAAGAAAACATTCCGGAAAGAAATATATGCATGCTATACGATTGCCAACATCCGCTGAACTCAGCCGCCCGACAATTCCGGAAAATGATTCTGGAAAATCATTTGTCATAGTTTATAGCTATGAACAAGCAATGTTTTTAAGTATTATACAATCTGTTCTCAAAAAAATATAATGAATGCAAAGCAATACACCACAAGTGCGAAAAAGCAATGCAAGCAAAAAGGAAACGCCAACAGTCACATTGAGAGTATGAAATTTTTTCTGTAAATTCAGATCTTCTATGATAATTGATGCGGCTTAACAGCAGATTTCTGTGGTTAAGCCATTGTTTATTTAATAGCAAATTTAAATTGGTATGTCAAGAGCGTCCAGAGAAATCTGGGCGTATATTTACTCTTGACCGTCCAACTTTTATTGCTATATTAACCGATCCGGGTACATGATTTCCAGTTCACCACGTACTTTGCCCCAATTCCGGATTGGCATTGTCCATTTTTTTGCTATCTCAAAAGTTCCTAAGTATAGTGCCTTCATCAGTGCCTGTGAGCTTGGGAATACGCTTCTCTGCTTGTTCAATCTACGATAGCACGAATTCAGTGATTCAATGGCATTTGTGGTATAAAACGCAGTACGTACCTCTTTGGAAAATTTGAAAATTGGGGAGATTGCATCCCAGTTATCATTCCATCGATTCATAGCACTTGGATATTGTCCTGACCATTTCCTGGTTACTGCCTCCAGCTGTTTTCTGGCAGATTCCTCGTTTGCAGCTGTGTAGATCGTTTTTAAGTCTTTGGCAAAGGTTTTCATATCCTTGTTTGCAACATATTTAAGGGTATTTCTCACCATATGAACAATGCAGCGCTGTTGCTCCGTTTTGGGAAATGCAGCAGAGATTGCATCTTTGATTCCGGTCAGTCTGAGATGCTTTTAGGGCTATTCCAGGCTGGAAATTAAGGTGTAAGCATAGATACAATTTCCGGGGTCAACAGTTTTGTCCATTTTTGACGATAATCATATTCTCTCATATTTTTTTACCCATCTTCTATGATTCTGGTTTTCATCTGTATTTCGTTATATCTTTTAATCGTATCATCGTCAATTTAATTATATCAGAATAAATAAAAAGAAGCGAAAACCTATCAACCATGATGGTCTTCGCTTCTTTCAATTCATATCATAAAAACATTACTGCTCAAATCTGCCTTTCATCTTCACTTCCTGCTCCCACACAGCCACCTGGCCACGGGCAAACAGGCTGTTGATGTCGAGATTTTCATCCAGTACCAGAAGATCTGCGTCTGCGCCCTCTGCTACACAGCCCTTGACTCCTTCCTGACCAAGGAGCACTGCCGGAGTGCTGGTCAGAAGCTGTAAGGCAGCCTCCAGCGGCATACCCTCTCTTACCAGGATCTGAATGGTGCGGTGCAGATACTTCGGAGATGCGTATGTCAGGCCGATGCACTCGCCCTCCTCGTTGAAGCGTGGCTGGCTTCCGAATGCGTCACTGGATATGGTGACATGATCCAGTTTCACGCCTTCGCGGTGTAAGAGCTCGTAAAGCTTCATGGCATCAGATTCTACTTCTACATCATCGGCACCGGCGGTGCAGTCAATGTAACCGCCGCGGCGTACCAGATCCGCACCGGCATCAATCAGGCCCGGATTACGTAAAATATGGGTCGGTAGCAGGTTCTTGGCCGGAACATCGGAATGATCCAGAACATAGAATACCGGATCCAGTCTTCCCTCTCCGTCACCCATATGCATAGTCACCAGCCCCGGTGTGTTGCTGAGCAGACCGGCTCTGCGGGCTGCGGTAGCCAGGGCGATCAGCTCTTCCCCGCCCGGATTGGAGCTTCTGTGGTCAGATACAGCTACCTTCACACCGATCATAGGCGGAACCAGGATGATATCGCGCTCTACGCTTCCGGTCAGGGTGGTCGGTGGGTAACCGTAGGAGCTGGTCAGTGTATACACGGTCATGCCTTCCTCGGTCAGGGCACGGGCCTTTGCTACTAGATTCTCTACACTGCGGGTTACGCCATCTGTACCCAGAAGGCCAACCACGGTGGTAATACCGTTTTTTAAAAATTCGCTGAGCTGAGACTCCGGTACACGGGATGCCGGTCCCTGCTCTCCACCGCCTCCGGTGATATGCACATGCATGTCAATGTAAGCCGGAACAACGATTTTTCCCTCCAGGTCATAAGTCTCCACTCCCGGGAGTCCCTCATAGCCTTCGATAGAATCCTGCATCAGAAGGATTTTCTCTCCCTCAATGAGGATATCTTTTTTTCCCAATTTCTCTGGTGCGTAAACATTCGCGTTTTTCAGTAACTTGATCATAATGTCTATTCTCCTGCCTTTTCTTTATTCTTCAAAAATTCCACCGGAATCAGGAATCCCGGTGGAACAAGACTTTCGTATTTAGTTCTCCTTTTTCTTCTCATCAGCAAGCTTTGCGATACCGAATCCGGTAAAGCCCCAGATGATTGCAAAAATCCAGCCAGTGTAGCACAGGATTGCCCACGGAAGGTAATCCAGGGTCTCTACACCAAGGGTAGATGCCATATAGGCAGCTGCTGCGGACCACGGAATCAGCGGCACCACTACAGTACCGGCATCCTCAAGGGTTCTGGACAGGTTCTTTGCCGCAAGTCCGCGCTCTTTATAAGCGTCACGGAACATCTCTCCAGGAATCAGAATGGAAAGATAAGAGTTACCGGTAGTCAGTGCCATGGTAATGCAGGCTGCCACCGTTGCGGTAATCAGTGCGCCGGTACTCTTTGCCACGCTTAAAATCTTCTGAAGTACAACATCCAGACAGCCGGCCCGGCTCATGATGCCTGCAAAACAGAATGCACAGAATACCAGAAGTGTGGTACTCATAATGCCGTTCATACCACCACGGTTTAACAGCTTGGTAACCGCCTCGGAACAAGTCTCGGTGTCGAAGCCTGCGCGATGGATCATAGATACACTAAAGCCGTTTACCGTTGCCTTTAACACATCACCCATTGCTACATGCTGAATGAAAACACCCTCTATGCCAGCTACAAAGGTGGAAAGAAGCATAACCGGAATGGTTGGCTTCTGAAACAGGGAACCTCCCAGCACGATTAGCACCGGAATGATGAGCAGTAGGTTCCAGCTGTACATGGAAGAAAGCTGGCTCAATAAGGTAGTAACAGTATCAGAGGTGATATCTGCACTTACATCTGCGTTCATACCAACAATGGCATATACCACCAGGGAAACGATGGTTGCTGGGACAGTGGTGTAGAACATATGTCCGATATGCTCATACAGTGTGCTGCCTGCCGCGATCGGAGCCAGGTTCGTGGTATCAGACAGCGGAGACATCTTATCACCGAAGTAGGAACCTGCGATACATGCACCTGCGGTAGCCGGAAGAGACACACCCAGAGCACTTGCAATTCCCATCAGGGCAACCCCCATGGTTGCGACAGAACCCCAGGAAGTACCGGTAACAACCGATACAACAGCCTCGATCAGAAATGCTGTAACCAGCATGAATTTCGGGTTTACAATCTGAACACCATAGTAAATCATCATCGGAATGGTACCAGCTGCCATCCAGGTACCAACCATAGCGCCAACGCATACCAGAATCAGAATTGCCGGCATACCTTTTGCAATCTTGGTACAGATCTCATCCATCATCTCATCCCAGGTAACACCCACACGGAACGCGATAAATGCCGCGATTGCTGCTACCATGATCAGGAGCGGCTCCGTGCTGTAGCCGAACACGCCCTTTCCAATGGTAAGGATCAGAAGCATTGCGATGATCGGTGTGATCGATTCCGCAAAGGTGGGCAGACGTTTGGCCCGTTTTTTCTTTTCTTTCATTTGTAATTCCTCCTTTTAGCCTCATTCGCGACAGTTTCACATTTTATCACGGCAGAAGTTTAAAATCCGGACTTATTATATCAGAAAAGGAGAAGGGCCACAACTAAAAGTTTGTACTTTTTTAATTTTCTTTCTCTCGTTCTTCCAGAAGCTGACCGATTTTTGACACAAACAGATCAAACTCCACATCATTCTTACCACTGTTGATGACCACATCTGCCTTGGAACGGGTCGGTTCTACATAGAGATAATGCATCGGCTTTACCGTGGTCAGATACTGTTCGATGATGCCATTCAGATCACGTCCGCGCTCCGATACATCTCTGGAGATACGGCGCAGGATTCGTTCATCCGAGTCTGCTTCCACATAAACCTTGATATCCAGCAGGCTGCGCAGGCGTTCATCGGCCAGAAACAGGATTCCCTCTACAATGATGATCGGCTTCGGGTCGATCCGGACTGTTTCGTGGGAACGATTGTGCTGGCTGTAGTCATAGACCGGACTGTCAATGGATCTTCCCGCTTTCAGTTCCTTCAAATGCTCGATCAGAAGGTCGGTCTCCAGAGAATCCGGATGATCGTAGTTTACCGTCACTCTTTGCTCGAACGGGACACCATCCTGACAGCGATAGTAATTGTCGTGGTATAAAACCGCCACGTCATCCCCAAAATAAGCTTTGATTCTGTTTGTAAAGGTAGACTTACCTGAGCCGGATCCGCTGGCGTGCGAACCGGCAGTCCACTTCATATTCGATCTGGTCAATGACGATGACACTGTCTGCCGAAACACGCCGTTCAATCTCCAGAAGGAAGTCTTAGTCGATATTATCCTGCGTAAGACAGCGGATATGATCTGGCTCAGAGAAGAAACGATCCTGTGGTGACATGCCGCGCAGGGAAGAATGAGGTGCCAGGTTATAGCTTTGCACATAAGCATACAGGCTTCCGCGCAGTTCATCCAGCGAGCGGAAATCACGCATATCAAGGCCAGCCATCCACTGGTCTTTTAATGTACGGAACCAGCGCTCGATTTTGGCTTTTGAAGTTGGGGTATATGGCTGGCAGTAGCTGAGTGTTGTACCGATCCTGGCAGCAAGGAGTTCCATCTGCTTGTTTTTATAAGATTTTCCATTGTCAAAGTTCAGTACCTTTGGCCGGCCATACTTTGATACGGCTGATTTCATGACGGACATCAGATTGATGAAGTTATCATTGTAGAAGACGTCAATCCCGGTAATAAAACGGCTGGCATCATCAATCAGGGCAATGATGTAAATACGGTGTTTTTTGCCATCTGCATCAGTAAGGTGTGGTCCGACACTGCTGTCGCCGCACCACACCTCATTGATATGCGGGCGTTCATAACGGCGCATATCCCGGTTTGGAGTCTGCCGCAGTTCGATCTGGAGCTGGTTGACGAAGCGGCAGACTGTGGATTCGGAAACCTGTCCGTTTATGATGAAACCATCATTTTTGAGCTGTCTGTAAATGGCTGCCGCCGACATGCGTGGATAATTCGTTTTAAAATACCGGATCCGTTCCTGCAATTCATCATCAAGTTTACGGCTCATACCTGCATCAGAGCGTCCTTTCGGGATAAGGGCATCAAACCCGTGGTTCTGATAATCCAGATACCATTTTTCGATGGTTGAGGGTGCATAGTGATGCACGCGGCCATCCGGTCCGACAAGTCCTTTGGTGGATAGTTCCATGTAAAAAGCGGTCTTGCTTGGATAGTCTTCATCCAGACCGGCAATAAGTGGTGCGATTGCGCCATAGCGCATCAGTGCAATCGCCTGCTGTTTTTCCTGTTTCATTTAATTTTTCCTCCTTTTTCTAAAGGATAACGGACCAGGAAGTATCTGTCGTGTAAGGTTATGTTGGTAAAAGAAAAAGTTTGTTGCAGGTGGTTTTAATCTGCATAAACTGCCTACGGAAACAGGAAAAGCAGCCTGTTACGAGCAAAGCAAGTTTGAAAAGTGTCAGACCGGCAGAACGGAGACGTTCCTGCCAATGGAGCCGGTAGGAACGGAAGATGGATCTGATGTTGTTTTCGTCAACACAGCATTGACCTGCAAGAACGGGACGAATAGAGGAGTTCTGTTCACAGGCAAGGATACTGGATATATGTACTGTCAGGGGAATCTGGGAATAAGGTACAAATGAAGACAGAAGAAGGGCATGGGTATGTCCGCAGTGTTTGCAGTAAACACGAACAGCAACTTCCATTGTGGATGTAATGACTAGAAGCCAGCAGATGGAAAGAGTTTTATTCTTAGCAGATAGAAAAGAACTTGTTAAACAAGCAAAGAACGCATTTGCTCGATATATCCCAAAGACGACTATGTGTAACTTGTTATTAAATAAAGAAGATCGTAATGCGAAGTTTGTATTTTCTACTTATCCTACGATTTTGAATGCAATTGACACTATGAAAAATTCTGACGGATCACGTTTTTTTTCACCAGGTCATTTTGATTTAATTGTAATTGATGAGGCACATAGAAGCATTTTTAACAAATACAGAGCAATATTTGAATATTTTGATGCATGTTTGTTGGGGCTTACAGCAACACCAAAGAAAACAGTACATCAGTCAACATATGAGTTTTTTGATATGAAGAATAATATGCCGACAGATGTATATGAGTATGATGAAGCCATAAATAAAGATCATGTATTAGTGCCATTTTACTTGATTGAAACGGCAACACGAATTCCAGATGATGGTATTACATATGAAAAATTGGATGAGGAAGAGCGTGAAGAATATGAGGATGAGTTTTGTGAAGATGAAGGAATGCCAGAACATATTCCACCAGAAAATATCAATAAGTATATTTTTAATATTGATACTGTTGATAAGATGATTTCAGAGAAAATGAAAATATATTTTTTATCTGTATAAAAAAGAATGATGTTATACAGATAGAAGGCCCAAGTTTTAGCGAATCTAAACATGTAATAACTGCAAAGGATTGTATGTGTGAAGATAAATTCGAACAGTACATGAAAGAAGAAAGAAGATATTTATATGAACGAATTAATCTGCTCAGACTGTTTAAACCAGGTAATATCGGCTTTAGAGATGTTTTCTTTCGTTATTCATTTACTGTAATGGGTTTTGAAAATATGGTAGAGCATTGTAGTTATAATCAAACACGAAATTTTATAGACAGTAGAAAATTTACATTAAGTGAAGAAGAAATTGTCTCATGCAATCAGTGGTTGAATGATTATTGTAATGCACCATATACTCTGTTAAAAGAAAGTATTGATGAATTTTCTTGGGGATTGGAACAAGATGATACGCCAACTGGATTTGAACAGCATATAACGGCATTGGAAATGACTCTTTTGCCACAAAATCAAACTGGAAAAAAACAAATGTTGGCTAATAGAATTAGTGCGATGCTAGGAAATAGTCCAGCAGAAATTCAACAGCTTTATCAAAAGGTAATGAATTTTTATAGATTTCGTTCAGAATCGTTGCACGAAGGTAATGATTCTAATATTACAGATACCGAGTTACACGATCTTGAAAATATAACAAGAGAAGTTTTGAAAAAATGTCTTATTCGTTGTAAAATTGAGTATGATTTAGATTCCAGTATTACATGGAATGAAATAAAAAATCAGATTATGAATGACTTGATTAGACAAGTCATTTCATTAAAAAATGAAGGTATTCTTCCAGCATAAATTATGCCGACTTCCAATTTGATGTTTTAGTGTTTATAATAAATAGGTTGTTGATAATTTCTACACTTTTCGTTAAATAATGCTCCCTTATCAGTAGTCTGCACCCCCTAAACTGACTACGATTTGACTACTACAGATGGAAGTGATTTACTCCGTTTTGCGGTATTTTGCAAAAAGTGTAGTCTATATGATGAAAATAAATGCTCTCGTCGAGTAGGGCAAAACGCCCCAAAACTCGGCATTTCAAGGCAATTTGAGAGGAGAAAAAACAATGATTCGAGTACTTTTCGTATGCCACGGCAATATCTGCCGAAGCACAATGACCCAATTTGTTTTCCAACACATGGTAAACAATCAAGGACTAAAAGACAAATTTTACATCGACTCTGCTGCAACGAGCAGAGAAGAAATCGGTAATCCACCACATTATGGAACGGTAAATAAACTAAGACAGGAAGGAATCCCAGTCCTAAAACACCGTGCCATCCAGATGACAAAACAAGATTACAAAGAATACGATTATATTATCGGTATGGATGCATGGAATCTAAGAAATATGAATCGTATTACAGGTGGTGACCCAGATGGAAAGATTCATCTGTTATTAGACTATTCCAAATATCCAAGAGACATCGCAGATCCATGGTATACAGGGAATTTTGACGATACATACAGAGATGTAGTCGAAGGGTGTGAAGCGTTCATGAAATATTTAGGGGAAGAACAATTATAAAACTGAAAATTACTGAAATTCTGTCATATGTTTCCGATACCACAATGGCATCAGATTCCTCTGACACTGATGATTTTCTCGTTCTTTAATTCCGATCGTATTGAAAAAGTCTTTCCATAGATTAATAAACGGATCGTCTGTCTGAATGGACAGCCGATCCATTTCTTCTTTTGAAAGTATTGTTAAATAATAATCTTGATCTGCAGGATGAACGACAGCGATGAAGCGTTTATCATCAATGATCATCCAGTTTTCAGAAGGCAGACGATCAGAAAAATGTGGTGCAACCAGAGTTAATACATTACTCTTTGGCTCAATATGACTTACCAACACATCCCCAGGCATATTCGCAAATCGGATAAATTCCACATGAAAATGAGCTTCATTTCCAACTTTACGTTTCAATTCAAACATCCGTATAACCACAGGTTCCTGAAGAAAATCCACAACATGAGCACCATAATGGAATCCAGCAACCATAAAACGATAAATCGTATCTAATTTATCCTCGGCATCAGACATTGCAGCTTCATAGATCATAATATAAGCCTGATAAGAAATCTTACTCTTGATAGAACGAACGACACTGGCAGTTTTCTCCGGATCAGCATCCACATGCCGATAATCACAGAATAATTCCAGATTCCCAATCGGTTCTGTCTTCAACTTAATATTGGAATGACCAAGTCTTGATGCCCAGGCCTCATAAACACAAGTCATCATCGCATCAAAATTATCTTCACAGGTAAAAACAGTCATAATAGCCTCCAGAATACAAAAAATAACGAAAATTACATCTGTCCAAACAAAGTTTTCGAAGAATCTTCTACAGTGACTTCAGATTGAAAATTAAAATCATCAAATAAAGAAAGCTGTCGATAGGTCTGTGGATGATCGATCTCCCAATTTTGCTTTCCATCCTCACCAATCAGCTGCCTGGTAATAAAATCTTCCTCAATCGGTATCCGATACATCATCTTCCCGCTGCAGGTGATAAAATACTTCGCACGTTTTAATACAATCCCCATTTTCTTCAAATGCTCAAAATTAAGAGTTCCATGTTTGCGTGCCTTCACAATACGAAATGCAGACTTTGTCCCAATTCCAGGAACACGAAGCAACACATCATAAGAAGCACGATTGATCTCAACTGGATAAATATCAAGGTGACGTAACGCCCAGTCACACTTTGGATCAAGCATCGTATTAAAATTCGGCCGATCTACAGAAAGTAATTCATCTGCCTTAAATCCGTAAAACCGTAGCAACCAGTCTGCCTGATACAGACGGTGTTCCCGAAGAAGCGGCGGTGCGGTTCCAAGAGCTGGCAGATTAGAATCCTCATTCAAAGGAACATAAGCAGAATAAAACACACGTTTCAAGTCATACTGCTGATATAATTTCTGCGTTGTCGATAAAAGCTGCAGATCACTCTCCCCAGTTGCGCCAATGATCATCTGTGTACTTTGACCGGCAGGAACAAAAGAAGCTGGTTTCCCATTATTTTGCAAACGTAAAGTATTCTTAAGAGAAGGATCTGCAAGTGTCAATGGGGAAGAACCAGTCTGAATCCGCTGATAAGGATTCTCTTGAAAGATCGTATGCTTCAAATACTTATTACTTTGAGAACGTTCCATAGAGGCATCTTTTCCGATCATCAACCGATGATCCACGATTCCATTCTGAATCTGACGAATTGGAGCAACAAGTTTCTTCGGATTCTTATGAGGAGCCAGTTTCTTAAGCCCGTCAATCGTAGGAAGTTCCAGATTCACACTCATACGATCGACAAGATATCCCATATTCGTGATCAATTCATCCGAAGTGCCAGGAATCGCTTTCACATGGATATATCCATTAAAATGGTACTTTGTACGAAGCAGATAAATCGCCTGATACATTAATTCCATCGTATAAGTCGGACTCTTTACGATTCCAGAGCTTAAAAATAACCCTTCAATATAATTTCTTCGATAAAATTCCACAACAAGTGTACAGATCTCGTCCGGAGTAAATGTTGTACGAACCCTGTCATTACTTACTCGGTTTAGACAATACTTACAATCATAAATACATTCATTGCTAAGTAAGATCTTAAGCAAAGACACACAGCGCCCATCCGAAGAAAAACTATGACAGATTCCAGCAGCCTCTGTATTCCCGAGCATTCCTTTCTTTCCACGGCGGGAAGAACCACTGGAAGTACAGGCGACATCGTATTTTGCTGCATCAGCTAAAATCTTCAATTTTTCATTTAAAGATAAATCTTTTGATGAGATTTCCATATCAAACAGTTCCTTTCGAATATATGTTCTAGTTTAACATAAATAAACGTAATTTACAAATTGTATTTTGATCTGATCATCACATATATTTGAAAAAAACCACCACATTAGTGACCATTAAGATCATAAATGTGATGGCTTTTTCTAACCAAGAATCTTCTTATTCGATACAGCTGCATCCTGATAAGAATATGACTTGGTTGTCAGAGATTCTAAAATCTGCTCAGGATGAACAATGGCATCTTCTAAAGATGTGACATAAAGCTTTTTATTACCGAAGCGGGAAGCTTCGTCGATCGCAACATCAGCAGCAATCACAATATAATCAGCTTCATCGATCTGTTCAGGGGAAAACTGATTTTGAATTCCCATAGCTCCCTGTGTTTCCACAGAAAGGTCAATGCCAAGTTTCTTACCTGCCTGTTCTAGTTTCTCTGCCGCAACATAGGTTTGAACCATTCCAGTTGGGCATTTTGTTACACACAAAATTTTCATGAAATCCTCCAATCGTATGTTACTCCTTCTTGATAGTCAGTATAGCATGAGATAGTAGAAAAGGAAAAGCAGAATGATAGAAAAAATAGTTTTTGTTAAAAGTGCATAGAAATAAAGTGAAAATATTGTTAATATCGACCATAAACAACAACTTGTAAAGAGGACCGTACAAGTTTTAAAATAAGAACCATAAGGAAGGAGGATGTCAAGCATGGGAAAGAACAAAGGAGAAATGAAATATCACACATTAAAGGAATCACTGAAGAATGATATTTTATCTGGTGTCTATCAACCGGGAGATAAGATGCCGTCAGAGAATCAACTAGTACAGGAATATGATCTTAGCCGCCATACCGTACGTAAGGCGCTGTCAATTCTGGAAGAAGAAGGTTATATCATTGCAGTTCATGGAAAGGGAACGTTTTGTACAGAACGGGCACTTCATAAAAAGGAATCAAAGAACATTGCAGTGGTTACAACCTATATTTCTGATTATATATTCCCTAGATTGATCCAAGGAATCAACAGTGTCCTTTCCAAAGATGGATACAGCATTATTTTTAAGACAACAGAAAATAGCAGACGAGGAGAGACAGCATGTCTTGAAGATATTCTTACAAAAGATATTGATGGCTTGATCATTGAGCCAAGTAAAAGTGAGATTGTATGCAGACATCCAAAACTTTATGAGAATCTTGATAAATATGAAATTCCCTACATTTTTATTCACGGAGTCTATGAGGAGATGAAAGACAAACCACACATTCTTATGGACGACTGTAAAGGAGGTTATCTGCTTACAAAATATCTGATCGATATGGGACATCAACATATCGTAGGAGTTTTTAAAGCAGATGATCATCAAGGAAGAGAACGACATAAAGGTTATGTGATGGCACTTCAGGAAGCAGGATATCAATATGATCCAGATATGGTTGTCTGGTTTCATACAGAAGATCGTCAGACGAAACCAGTAACATCGGTTGTTCAGATGATAAAGGATCAAAGAAAGATGGATGCAGTTGTCTGTTACAATGACCAGATCGCATTTTCAATCATTGGAGGATTGCATCAGATCGGTGTTTCAATTCCAGAAGACTTGTCGATCACAGGATATGATAATTCAATGCTTGCACATCAGCATCCACTTTCTTTAACGACTATTGCTCATCCACAGGAAAAACTTGGCGAGATGGCAGGACAGTTGTTGCTAGAAAAGATACAAGGTGGATCAGATAAAGACATGAAAACAGAGTATTTGATCGAACCGAAATTGGTGATCGGAAACTCATGTAAAAATAGGAATCAAGAATAGATATAAAACTGGGAGGCAAAAAATGGAACTTAAAAAAAATTACAAATTTTGGTTTGCAACAGGATCACAGGATTTATATGGAGATGAATGTTTAAGCCATGTGGCAAAACATGCACAGATCATTGTGCAGAATTTCAATGAAAGTGGTATCTTACCATTTGAAGTTGTATGGAAACCGACATTAATTGATAGTACTTCGATCAGAAGAACATTTGAAGAAGCAAATGCAGATGAAGAATGTGCCGGTGTCATCACATGGATGCACACATTCTCCCCAGCAAAATCATGGATCGCAGGATTACAGGCATTTAAGAAACCATTATTACATCTTCACACACAGTTTAATGAAGAAATCCCATATGACACGATTGATATGGATTTTATGAATGAAAACCAGTCAGCACATGGTGACAGGGAATTTGGACATATCGTAACAAGAATGGGAATCCCAAGAGAAGTTGTTGTTGGATATTATGAATCAAAAGAAGTGAAAGAAAAGATCGCATCTTGGATGAGAAGTGCAATCGGAATGGTGGAAAGTAAAAATATCCGTGTGGTAAGGATTGCGGATAATATGAGAAATGTTGCGGTTACAGAAGGTGATAAAGTCGAAGCACAGATTAAATTTGGATGGGAGATCGATGCATATCCAGTCAATGAGGTTGTAGATTATGTCAATGCAGTCAGCAAAGGTGATATTGATGCACTGACACAGTTATATTATGAAAAATACAATCTTTTATTAGAGGGCAGAGATCCGATCGAATTTAAGAAACATGTAGAGGTACAGGCAGGAATCGAGATCGGACTGGAAAAATTCTTAAAAGACCATGATTATCAGGCAGTTGTTACACACTTTGGCGATCTTGGTGGATTAAAACAGCTTCCAGGACTTGCGATTCAGAGATTAATGGAAAAAGGTTATGGATTTGGTGCAGAAGGTGACTGGAAGACAGCAGCAATGGTACGACTGATGAAAGTTATGACAGCAGGAAAGAAAGATGCCAAAGGAACATCATTTATGGAAGATTATACATACAATTTTGTTCCGGGAAAAGAGGGTATCTTAGAAGCTCATATGTTGGAAGTATGCCCAACGATCGCGGATGGTCCTGTTTCAATCAAAGTAAATCCATTATCTATGGGAGATCGTGAAGATCCTGCAAGACTTGTATTTGCAGCAAAAGAAGGAGAAGGAATAGCCACTTCTTTGATCGATCTTGGACATCGTTTCCGCCTGATCATTAATAAAGTGGATTGTAAAAAGACAGAAAAACCAATGCCAGAGCTTCCAGTAGCGACGGCATTCTGGACACCAAAACCAGATCTTTATAAAGGAGCAGAGGCATGGATCTTAGCTGGTGGAGCACATCATACAGCATTTTCTTATGATCTTAGCGTAGATCAGATGGTTGCATGGGCAGAGGCTATGGGAATTGAGAGTGTTGTCATTGATGAGAATACAGATATCAGAATATTAAAGAATGAATTAAGATGGAATGAAGTAGTTTATCGTTAGAAAATGGAGGTAGTATCATGGAAACAAAGCAAATGATCGCAGATGGAAAAACAGCATTGGGAATCGAATTTGGATCAACAAGGATCAAAGTTGTACTGATCGACAAAGATCATCATCCGATCGCATCCGGAAGCCATGACTGGGAAAATCGTCTGGAGAATAATATATGGACTTATACATTAGAAGACATCTGGAGTGGACTACAAGACAGTTACCAAAACTTGGTAAACGACGTGAAAGAAAAATATGATATTACACTAACTAAGGTTGGAAGTATCGGATTTAGTGCGATGATGCATGGATATATGGCATTTGATAAAGATGGAGAATTGTTAGTGCCATTCCGAACATGGAGAAATACAATGACAGAAGAAGCTTCTGAGAAATTAACGGAAGCATTTTCTTATCACATTCCTCAAAGATGGAGTATCGCACATCTGTATCAGGCAATTTTAAAAGAAGAAGAACATGTAAAAGATATTGATTATCTGACAACACTGGCAGGATATGTCCATTGGAAATTAACAGGTGAAAAGGTGCTCGGTGTTGGAGAAGCGTCTGGAATGTTCCCAATCGATATCGAAACAAAAGATTATAACCAGACTATGATCAAGACATTTGACGACCTGATCAAAGATAAAAAATTTGGATGGAAATTAGAAAATATCTTACCAAAAGTTTTAATAGCTGGAGATAAAGCGGGTATCTTAAGCGAAGAAGGAGCAAAATTATTAGATCCATCTGGTAATCTGGAAGCTGGAATTCCTTTATGTCCTCCAGAAGGAGATGCAGGAACTGGAATGGTTGCGACAAACAGCGTGACAAGAAAAACAGGAAATGTATCTGCAGGAACAAGTGTTTTTGCAATGATCGTTTTAGAGAAAGAATTAAAGAAAGTTTATGATGAGATCGATCTTGTCACAACGCCATCAGGTGATCTTGTGGGTATGGTACATTGTAATAACTGTACATCAGATCTGAATGCATGGGTCAACTTATTTAAAGAATTTGCACAGAACTTTGGTGTGGAAGATGTAGATATGGATCAGCTTTATGGAACTCTTTACAATAAAGCATTAGAAGGTGACAAGGATTGTGGTGGATTACTTGCATACAACTATTTCTCAGGAGAACATATCACAGGATTTGAAGAAGGAAGGCCATTATTTGTAAGAAAACCAGATAGTAATTTTAATCTTGCAAACTTTATGAGAGTTCATCTATACACAGCACTTGGAGCTTTGAAGACGGGGCTTGATATCTTGATGAAAGAAGAAGATGTCAAAGTTGATAAAATGCTGGGACATGGTGGATTATTCAAAACAGAAGGTGTTGGACAAAAGATCATGGCAGCAGCTGTGAATGCACCAGTATCAGTTATGAAAACAGCTGGAGAAGGTGGTGCATGGGGAATGGCGATCCTTGCAGCCTATATGCTGGATAAAGCAGAAGATGAGACGCTTGATACCTATCTTTCTGACAAAGTATTTGCAGGGGAAGAAGGTACAACGATTGCTCCAGATGAAAAAGATGTGGAAGGCTTTGATGAATTTATCAAACAATATCAAAAAGGGCTTGCACTTGAACGAGTTGCAATTGATGTCATGTAAAAAGGAGACGAAAAATGTTAGAACAATTAAAAAAAGAAGTCTATGAAGCAAATATGGAACTTCCTAAAAGAGGTCTGATCACATATACATGGGGAAATGTCAGTGGAATTGATAGAGAAAGTGGTTTATTTGTTATTAAACCAAGTGGTGTGGATTATGATAAACTTTCTCCAGAAGATATGGTTGTCATGGATCTTGATGGAAACAGAGTGGAAGGAGATTTAAATCCATCTTCTGATACACCAACGCATATTGAATTATATAAAGCATTCAAAGATTTAGGAGGAATTGTACATACACATTCCCCATGGGCAACATCATGGGCACAGGCGGGGAGAAGTATTCCATGCTATGGAACAACACATGCAGATTACTTCTATGGAGAAATTCCATGTGCAAGAAGCCTCACAAAAGAAGAAATTGAAGAAGCCTATGAGAAGAATACAGGATTGGTGATCATTGAGACATTTAAAGATAAGAATCCAGTTTATGTTCCAGGAGTGCTTTGTACAAATCATGGACCATTTACATGGGGAGCTGATGCAGCCGAGGCAGTTCATAATGCCGTTGTCTTAGAAGAAGTCGCAAAGATGGCATACCGTTGCGAGCATTTAAATCCAGAAGCAAAGCCAGCACCACAATATCTGCAGGATAAACATTTCTTCAGAAAACATGGGGCAAATGCTTACTATGGCCAAGGCAAATAATGAAAATGGATCAATAAAGATATCAGATAAAATTTAAAAGAAAGTGTTGTAAAATGATGAAAGTAAAAATGATCGAAAAAAGACAAAATGGAGTCTGCTTATTTGAATTACAAAATGATGAGATAAAAGTGATCACGAGTAACCTTGGTTGTCATATTTTATCTGTGTTCACAAAAGACAGAGATGGAAATTATGGAGATGTCGTTCTTGGATATCAAGATGTGGAAGATTGTCATAAAGATGATAAATTTTTAGGATGTATCATCGGACGTGTTGCAAACAGAATTGCAAATGGAGAGTTTCAGTTGAATGGAAAGACCTATAAACTTGCAGTAAATTCCGGACCGAATACGATTCATGGAGGGATAAATGGATTTAATCAGAAGATTTTTAACTATGAGATTTTAGAAGATGGAATCCGTTTTATCTATCTTTCTCCAGATATGGAAGAAGGATTTCCAGGAAGTCTTTATTTAAAGATAGTATATCGTCTATCTGGAAATGAATTAAAGATGGAATATGAAGCAATGTCAGATCAAGACACACTGATCAATATAGCCAATCATTCCTTTTTTAATCTTTCAGCAAAAGACAGTAAGATCTATGATCATCAATTGATGATCAAATCAGATCAGATTGCATGTGCAGATGAGAATGGTCTTCCAACAGGTAAGTTTTTGGATGTAGAGAATACACCATTTGATTTTAAAAGTTTTCATGAGATTGGAGAACGGATTCATGATGATGATGAACAGTTGAGATTCGTTGGAGGCTATGATCATTGTTTTATGTTAAAGGATGAGAAAGATCATGCAGTCTTATATGATAAAGAAAGTGGACGAAAATTAACGATCACAACAACACTTCCATGCATGCAGTTATATGCAGGAAACTTTCTGGCAGGAGGAAGTGATGGTAAATTTGGAAAACCATATGAGAACAGAGATGGTGTTGCATTAGAACCACAATTCTTGCCTAATTCTATGAATATAGAGAAAAAGCCAAGAGTTATCTTAAGAAAAGGCGAAGAGTATGAAGCAGTGACAACATACCGATTTGAAACAGAATAATATAGATTGAAATTAAAAAATAAGAATCATATCCATACAATATCCCCTTCCCCTTTTTATTTGTATGGATATATTCTTGTTTATTTCTGGAATATAATTCTATAAGAGAGTATAATAATATTTTAGAAAAGAGGAAGGTAATATGATCAAAGTATTTTTAGTAGAAGATGAAAAGATCATTCGTAAGAGTATAAAGAATAACGTAAAATGGGAAGAAAATGGTTTTGAATTTGCGGGAGAAGCACCAGATGGTGAGATGGCTCTTCCAATGATCGAAAAACTACATCCAGATATCGTGATCACAGATATCAAGATGCCATTTATGGATGGACTTGAATTAAGTGATATCTTAAAGAAAAAAATGCCCAAAATACAGATCATCATACTTTCTGGATATGGGGAGTTTGACTATGCAAAAGAAGCGATCAAGATCGGTGTAACAGATTATCTGACCAAACCAGTAACTGGTGAGCAGTTATTAGAAGCACTAAATAAAGTAAAACAAAAGCTTGATAAGAAAAAAAGACAGGAAGAAGATATAAAAAAATTACAAAAAAATATAAAAACACAAATGAAAAATATGAGATATCAATTTTTCGGGAATCTGATTCGCGGAAAGATATCTGTATCTAAATTAATGGAACAAGGGAATGAACTTGGAATAGATCTTATGGCACCGGCATACAATTTTATGTTATTTAAAATATTTTCAAAGAATGAGAATGATACAGAGGCAGTATATGATCTTCGCACCAAAGAAGATGCGATCGTAGAAGAAGTAAGCAGCCAGTTTGAAAATATGATTGTTTTTCACCGTGTAACAGAGGGCTATGTTTTAATGATCAAGGCACAGAATACAGAGGAAACCATACAAGTGGCAAAAGATTATGTTGCAGCATTGACAAAGCGTATGAAAAAAGAGAAAGAACTACAATGGTTTGCAGGGATTGGACATGCAGTGGAACGATTACATAACCTTTCGGAATCTTACGATAGTGCAAGCAAGGCTTTTGCATACCAGTATCAGTCTTCTGGGAATGAAGCGGTGTTTTTTGATAAATTAGATAATGAAAAGATAGAAAGAGCAGAAGATCTGCAGCAAGTAGATTTTACCAAAGTAAATTCAGAATCGCTAGAAGAGTTTTTGAAAAATGGAAAAGAAGAAGCTGTACATTTATTTGTAGAGGATTATACCAAGACATTAGGAAAATCTAATATGGATTCCTTTATGTTTTGTCAGTATATGCTGATCAATATACAGGTAGGTGTTATGAAATTCGTTGAGAAAATGGGAGTTGAGAAAGCAAATATCGATCGCACGTTTAAGGATTACAAACAACAGATCGCTGCAGTTTCAACAGGAGAGAAAGCAGCGGAGTATATCGAAGAACTTATCATACAAGCGATCAGAATGCGAAATGAAAGATTAGGGAAGAAACATTCTTCATTGATAACGGAGGCAAAAGAATTTATTGTGAAAAATTATCAAGAAGAAACATTATCGTTGAGTGATGTTGCAGATCAGGTTGGATTAAGCAGCAGTCATTTTAGTACAACGTTTAAACAAGAAACAGGGAAATCTTTTGTGGAATTTTTGACATCAGTCAGAATGGATAAAGCAAAAGAAATGCTTTGTTTTACAGATATGAAGGCATCACAGATCAGCTATGAAGTGGGATATAAGGATCCACATTACTTTAGCTACCTGTTTAAAAAAACGCAAGGATGTACTCCAAGTGAATATAGATCAAGGAGGATGTAATGAAAAAATATGTGAGAGAATCTATTGCTCGATTTCGGCAGTTCTCAATAGAAGAAAAACTAAAATGGTTAAGGATGGTCGTGATAATTCCTGCGTTGGTGGGGATTATCACGCTTCTTGTTATCATGATAAATTTTAATGAAAGTTATAATGAGGCGGTAAAAAACGTATCAGTAGCTAGCAAGTTTAATTTCTCATTTTCAGAAGATATGGATTATAAAATGTATCGTATTGTTATCGGTGCAGAGAGTTTTGATGCGATGAAACCATATGAGGAGATTAAGGAAGCGAAGGAGCTGGTAAAGGAACTGAATAAAAATGCTGTAACAGATGAAAGTAAATTAAGAACGAGACAGATAGGAAAACTGTTGGATAATCTGAAGATTTCCATTGAAGAAATTGAACATTCAGATCTAAAAAACGATTATATGGAAAATAATCAGAGATTAAGATTAAATGTGAATGTATTTACAGAGATCATTAAAGAAAAAGTATCCGAATACATTTACTATGAGATTGGGAATATGGAGAGTATGCGTGTAAAACTGGAAAAAGAAATCATGCATACGATCACGATCACATTGATCGCTGTACTGTTTTTGTCTCTGATAACATGGAAATTATCGAAATTGATTTCGCAAAGCATTAGTTATCCAGTCAGACAATTATGTGAGATGACAAAGGAAGTGGCGCAGGGAAATTTTGATGTACATGGACCTCAAAATACAACAGAAGAGCTGCAGATCTTAACAAATAATTTCGAACATATGGCACAAAAGGTAGAGAGATTGATCGAAGATGTAAAAGTAGAACAACAAAATCTTCGAAAAAAAGAGCTGCAGTTACTACAAGAGCAGATTAATCCACATTTCCTTTATAATACATTGGACACGATCATGTGGCTTGCCATTGATCATCAGGATGACAAAGTGGTAGAAATGGTAGCCGCCTTGTCTGGCTTTTTCCGTACAAGTTTAAGTCACGGAGAAGATAAGATAACGATCAGGGAAGAATTAGAGCATGTTGAAAATTATTTAAAGATACAACAATTAAGATACGGGGATATTATGGAATATTCTATTGATGTCCCAGATGAGATCAAGAAAAATGATATTGTAAAGATCACTTTACAGCCATTAGTAGAAAATGCATTATATCATGGATTGAAAAAACAAAGAGAAAAAGGAATGATAAAGATTTCCAGTGTAGATGATGAAAATAATATATTCCTGATCGTTGAAGATAATGGAGTTGGTATGCAGCCTGAGCAGGTAGTTCAGATCAATAAAGAAATGTATGAAGATATATGGGTAAACAGGACAACAGGGTTTGGAATTGCAAATGTAAATCGGCGGATTAAATTATATTATGGAGAAGAATATGGGTTGATCCTTGAAAGTGAACCAGATATTGGAACTAAGGTGATCGTAGTTGTACCGAAGACTAGACAAGCAGAGAAAAAATAATCAAAAATCAAAAAAATTCAAACCATTATCAAAAAAAATCAAACTTTAAACAGACAAGATAAAAATTTCATAAAATAATCCACCAAATGCAAAAGAAATTGCATTGAAAGAAATACAATTTCAAGTAAAATATAACTTGTAATTAAGGAAAACGAAAAAATCAAAAAAGAAAAAGGAGGAAATCATAATGAGAAGAAGTATTAAGAAGGTGGCTGCAGGTTTACTTGCAACAATGATGATCGGAACAATGCTTACTGGTTGTGGTGGAGGAAACAAGAAAGACAGTGGTTCTTCAAAGAAGGAAACTTCAGAGATCAACATCGGATTTTCACAAGTTGGAGCTGAGAGTGATTGGCGTGTAGCGAATACAAAGTCTATGAAATCTGAATTAACAGCAAAGAACGGATTTAAATTATCATTTGCAGATGCTCAGCAGAAACAGGAAAATCAGACAAAAGCGGTCAGAGAATTTATCACACAGGGTGTTGATGTGATCGCAATCGCACCTGTAACAGAAACAGGTTGGGAAACAGTTTTAAAAGAAGCAAAGAAAGCTGACATTCCAGTTATCACAGTTGACCGTCAGATCAAAACTTCTGATGATTCACTGATCACAGCATGGGTTGGATCAGACTTCAAAAAAGAAGGTGTGAAAGCGGCTGAATGGTTAATTAAAGAAAAGGGAAAAGAAAAAGGTGACGTAAACATCGCTGTATTACAGGGAACGATTGGTTCTTCTGCAGAAATCGGACGTACAAAAGGATTTAAAGAAGGAATCAAAGATCAGAAAAACTTCAAGATCATTGCTTCTCAGACAGGAGAATTTACACAGGCAAAAGGTCAGGAAGTTATGGAATCTTTCTTAAAACAGAACAAAGACATTGATGTTGTAGTAGCACAGAATGATAACATGGCATTCGGAGCAATCGATGCATTAAAAGCAGCAGGAAAAACACCTGGTAAAGACGTAACGATCATTTCTTTCGATGCGATCAAAGCAGCATTAAAGAAAGTTCAGTCTGGAGAGATCAATGCTGAATTTGAATGTAACCCACTTCATGGACCTCGTGTAGCTGAATTAGCTAAGAAGATCATGAAAGGTGAAAAAGTAGATAAGATCCAGTATGTAGATGAGCAGGTATTTACAAAAGATAATACTACAAAAGAAGTTATTAACAAACGTGCATATTAATAAACATTGTTGAAAATCCCCTTAAGTACACACATGTAACTATTAACAATCGCACTACAAATAAAGATTGCAGGCTCTGGGTCAGGACAATCTGACTTATCCTGTAATTTTTATGCCAAAAATCAGGGCATTTTCATTAAAATCGGCTCAAAAATCATGAAAAGAAAGGAGAATTGTCATGAGTGATGAAAAGAAGACAGTTCTATCCATGCGACATATTAATAAAACATTCCCAGGAGTGAAAGCACTGTCCGATGCACAGCTTACATTGAGAGAAGGAGAGATTCATGCCTTAATGGGAGAAAATGGTGCAGGAAAATCTACACTGATCAAAGTTCTTACAGGAGTTGAGGAATTTGAGACAGGTGAGATCATCATGGATGGAAAAAGTATTATTAACACATCCCCTCAAGAAGCGGGAAACAATGGAATCAGCACCGTTTATCAGGAAGTAAACCTGTGTCCGAATCTAACGGTAGCAGAAAATATCTTTATCGGAAGAGAACCAATGAAAATGGGGAGGATCGACTGGAAGACGATGAATACACAGGCACAGAAGATCCTTGATAATCTGGAATTAGAAATTGATGCCACACAGGAATTGGAAAACTATTCCGTAGCGATTCAGCAGATGGTGGCGATCGCAAGAGCAGTTGACATTCAGTCAAAAGTATTGATCCTTGATGAACCAACATCAAGTCTTGATGAAGGAGAAGTTGAGAAATTATTTAAGGTTATGAATATGCTAAAGAAACGCGGAACAGCGATCGTATTCGTAACACACTTTTTGGAACAGGTCTATGCAGTCTGTGACAGGATCACAGTACTTAGAAATGGACATTTTGTAGGCGAATATAAGACAGAAGAGCTTCCAAGATTTAAATTAGTTGCAACAATGATGGGAAAAGAATTTGATGATCTGGCAGACATCAAAGGAAGTGGAACATCATCAAAGAAACAAAGCGACGAAGTTGTGATCGAAGCAAAAGGTCTTTATCATAAAGGAACGATCAAACCATTTGACATTAAGATCCATAAAGGAGAAGTTGTTGGATTATCTGGATTATTAGGATCTGGACGTTCCGAACTTGTAAGAGCGATTTATGGAGCAGATAAACCAGATGGAGGAGAATTATATGTCAAAGGAGAAAAATTAGATGTCAAAGCACCAATTGATGCAATGCATAAAGGAATGGCATATTGTCCGGAAGATCGTAAAGTAGAAGGAATCATTGCAGATCTTTCTGTAAGAGAAAACATGATCTTGGCACTTCAGGCAAAACGAGGAATGTTCAAACTGATGAGCAGAAAAGAACAGGAAGAGTTGACAGATAAGTATATTAAGATGCTGCAGGTTAAGACAGCAAGCAGAGAAACACCGATCAAATCATTAAGTGGTGGTAATCAGCAGAAAGTAATCCTCGGAAGATGGCTGATGACAGAACCAGATTTCCTGATTCTTGATGAACCAACCAGAGGTATTGATGTTGGAACAAAGACAGAGATTCAGAAATTAGTCGTAAAACTTGCAAATGAAGGAATGTCTGTTGTATTTATTTCATCCGAAGTAGAAGAAATGCTTCGTACCGTGACTCACATGGGAATCTTACGAGATGGTGAGAAAGTCGGAGAATTGGAAGAAAGTGAATTATCACAGGAAAATGTAATGAAAGCAATCGCAGGAGGTGACAAATAATTATGGATAAATTAAAAAAGATGACATCATATCGCCTCTTCTGGCCAATTGTATGTCTGGCACTTGTATTATTATTTAACCTTATAAAATCCCCATCATTTTTTGAAATCTCAATTAAAAATGGTGTGTTATATGGATATCTGGTCGATATTTTCAACCGATCCAGTGAATTGATCATCTTAGCAGTTGGTATGACACTTTGTGTAGCATCCAGTGCAGGAACTGATATCTCTGTCGGAGCGATCATGGCATTATCAGGAGCTGTATCTGTTTATCTTCTTGGAAGTGGAGAAACATATGCAATTCCTTGGATCGCAGCAATCCTGATCGGGCTTGTGGTATCTGTATTATGTGGTATGTGGAACGGATTCTTAGTTGCGAATATGAAGATCCAGCCAATGGTAGCAACCTTGATCTTATTTACCGCAGGACGAGGAATGGCACAGTTGATCACAGGTGGAAATAACTTATATGTCAAAGTGGACAGCTTTAAGTATTTAGGAGGATTTCTGCCACATATTCCAGTTCCAACACCGATTTTGGTAGCGATCATCGTAGTCATTTTAGCAACATTATTCTTAAATAAGACAGCAACAAAATTGTATATTGAAAGTGTAGGTATCAACCCAAGAGCCAGTCGTTTGTTTGGACTGAATTCTACAAAGATCATCTTTATTACATATGCAGCCTGCGGACTTTGTGCAGGAATCGCAGGAATGATCGCAACATCAAGAATCACATCCATTGATGCAAATAACGTAGGAAACTTGATGGAATTAGATGCGATCTTAGCAGTAGCACTTGGAGGAAACTCTCTTGCAGGTGGTAAATTCTCAGTCGCAGGAAGTGTTATTGGAGCGATCACGATCCAGGCATTATCTACAACATTATATGCAATGAAAGTAACTGGAGATCAGCTTCCACTTTATAAAGCGATCGTGGTTATCATAATCGTGACATTACAGTCTCCAGAATTTAAGAAATACTTAAATCGTATTAAAGCAAAACGTGCAGCAAAAACTGCTGGAGAGAAGGTGGCATAATGGCAATGGTAGAGAAAATTAAAAATAAACTTAGAGGAAATGGATTTTTGCTTGCAGTTACGATCGTATTATTCTTCGTACTCTATATTGCAGGTGCGATCCTTTACGGAGATCGAAACTTTACAAGCCCACAGGTGTTTTTAAACTTGTTCATTAGTAATGCTGGATTGATCATTGCAGCCGTTGGTATGACATTTGTACTGATCACAGGAGGAATCGATATTTCGATCGGTTCCGTCATCGGTGTTGTTTGTATGATGCTTGCATGGATGATGGAAGTGAAGCATATGAGCGCAGTCGTTGCAATTATTCTGGTATTAGCATTTGGTGTGATCTTCGGATTGGTTCAAGGATTTTTAGTAGCTTATTTAAAAATACAGCCATTCATCGTAACACTTGGAGGAATGTTCTTTGCCAGAGGTCTTACAGCATTGATCAGTTCCGATATGATCAGTATTGAAAATCCAACATTTTTAAGTCTTGCAAACTATCGAATTTATTTTGGATTTATTACATATTACAACAATCGAGGAGTTGCAATGCATCCTTATATCTACCTAAGTGTTGTCATTGCATTATTGGTTGTAGCGATTTCCTTTGTGATCCTTCGATACACAAAATTTGGACGTGCCGTATTTGCAGTAGGTGGAAATGAACAGTCTGCATTATTAATGGGATTAAATCCTAAAGTTACAAAATTAAAAGTTTATGTGTTAAATGGATTTTTAGCATCATTAGCTGGATTTGCTTTCTGCTTAAACTCTTGTGGTGGATTCGTAGAGCAGGCCAGAGGATTTGAGATGGATGCGATCGCAGCAGCAGTTATTGGTGGAACACTTTTAACAGGAGGTGTTGGAACTGTCGTAGGATCACTATTTGGATCACTGATCAAGGGTATCATTGAAACGATCATTACATTCCAGGGAACATTATCATCCTGGTGGACAAGAATCGTGATCGCATTACTTCTTTGCTTCTTCGTAATCTTACAGAGTGTATTTAAATCAATTCGTGAGAAGCGTCTTGCACAAGGTAATGAAAAGTAGATAGTTATATTTGGTTGATGTATTAAAGGAGGAAAACAATATGAATAATATGCCAAAAACAAAGATCGGGATCGTAGCAGTCAGTCGTGACTGCTTCCCAGAAAGTTTATCAGTTACAAGAAGAGAAGCATTGATAAAAGCATATAAAGAAAAATATGATCCTGAGGACATTTATGAATGTCCAGTCTGTATCGTGGAGAGTGAGATTCACATGGTACAGGCATTAGAAGATATTAAAAAAGCAGGATGTGATGCATTAGTTGTTTATCTTGGAAACTTTGGACCAGAAATCTCAGAAACACTTCTTGCAAAACACTTTGATGGACCAAAGATGTTTGTGGCAGCAGCTGAGGAAAGTGGTGATAACCTCTTAGATGGAAGAGGAGATGCATATTGTGGAATGTTGAATGCAAGTTATAATCTGAAATTAAGAAATATAAAAGCATATATTCCTGAATATCCAGTAGGAACAGCAGAAGAATGTGCAGATATGATCCATGAATTTTTGCCAATCGCAAGAACAGTAAAAGCATTAAGTGAATTGAAGATCATAAGTTTTGGACCAAGACCACTGAACTTCCTTGCATGTAATGCACCGATCAAACCATTATATGATCTTGGAATCGAAATTGAAGAAAACTCAGAATTAGATTTATTTGAAGCATTTAATCAGCATGAAGGGGATGAAAGAATTCCTGCAATCATAAAAGAAATGGAAGAAGAACTGGGTGCAGGAAATAAAAAACCAGAGATTCTTTCCAAGCTTGCACAGTATGAACTGACATTAAAAGACTGGATCAGGGATCATAAAGGTTACAGAAAATATGTAACAATTGCTGGAAAATGTTGGCCAGCATTCCAGACTCAGTTTGGATTTGTACCATGTTATGTAAACAGTCGTTTGGCAGCACAGGGAATTCCAGTATCCTGTGAAGTAGATATCTATGGTGCATTAAGCGAATTTATTGGAACGGTTGTAAGTCAGGATGCTGTGACATTATTAGATATCAACAACTCCGTACCAGCAGATATGTATAATGAAGAAATTAAAGATAACTATGACTATACACAAAAAGATACATTTATGGGATTCCATTGTGGAAACACAGCAAAATCTAAATTATCTTTCTGTGAGATGAAATATCAGAAGATCATGGCAAGAACATTACCGGAAGAAGTGACACAGGGAACATTAGAAGGTGATATCGCACCAGGAGATATTACATTCTTCCGTTTACAAAGTACAGCAGATACAAAATTAAGAGCGTACGTTGCACAAGGAGAAATCCTTCCAGTAGCAACAAGATCTTTCGGATCTATTGGTGTATTTGCTATCCCAGAAATGGGAAGATTTTACCGCCATGTACTGATCGAAAAGAATTTCCCACACCATGGAGCTGTTGCTTTTGGTCATTTTGGAAAAACTTTATATGAAGTATTCAAATACATTGGTGTTGATGTCGATGAGATTGGATTTAATCAGCCAAAGAATATGCTTTATAAGACTGAGAATCCATTTTCATAAATAAATTTTACCTATTAACTTTTTACTCCTTCTTGGGAAAAACTGCATGTGAATAGCATGCAGTTTTTTTCTATGCTTAGAAAAACAAGTAAAAATATTACTAAATATTATGACTGTTTGCGCGGAGCAGCACAAGAGTTACGGACGACAAGATTACATGGAAGTGTCAGACGAATCGGAGTCTGCTGCTCCAGAGAATCTTCTTTTGTCCGAAGTAAAATATAATGAGCAGCATATTCTCCCATAAATTCAGCCGGTGTATGAATCGTTGTCAGCGGAGGGTTTGAAAAACTTGCAACGCTGATATCATCAAAACCAATGATGGATATATCATCTGGAATTTTATAACCATTCTCATATAAAGCACGCATTGCACCGATTGCAAGAGGATCACTGGCAGAGAAAATAGCGGTTGGAAGGTCGCCATCAGCAATCATTTGTTTTGTCATGTTATATCCGGATTCAGCAGAATAATCTCCCTCATAAATAAAAGATTTATGGTCAATGGAATGTTCCTGGCAGAAGTTGATGAAGGTATCTTTACGTTCTTCAAAATATACACTGTTATCAGCGAGAACTTCCTTCCCGCCAAGATAAGCAATCTTTCGATGGCCAAGATCATACAAATAATTTAATGCTTCAGTAACTGCCTGTTGGAAATCAAGATTGATCGTATCACAATAAATCTTTGGTGTCTTCATATCAACAAAAATAGTGTTGGAATTAAGTTTTTGAAAAGACTTAATCTGAGATTTATTAAATTTACCAATACAAATCAGACCTTGAAGATCCTTGAGTGTGTCAGGATAATTGCAATCGCTCTGGAAAGCACGGACAACGTGGATATTATGATCGGCACAATATTTTTCAATACCGACACGGATTGCCTGATAATAAGGATCTTCCAGTTCCTGAAAGACAGAATACCATTGAAAGATACCGATAGAAATCGATTTTTCAACGGTATTTTTTAGATGCTTTGTATAATTTAATTCCTGGGCAACCTTTAAAACGCGCTGTTTTGTTTCGTCGGTTACACTCAGGGTATCGTCTTGGTTTAAAATTCTTGATACAGTTGCAGCAGAAACAGATGCTTTCTGTGCAATGTCTTTGATTGTTGCCATGGAGATAAAATCCTTTCTCATAAATATTAATTTATCTCATTATAACAGAGAAAAGCACAAAAGTAAATTTAGTAAAATAAAAGTAAAAAATTTAGTAAAAATATATTGACAATTTTACTAAAAAGTTTTACTATACAAGTATCAAAGACAGTTTACTAAAAACAGGAGGAAAGAAAAATGGGAACAACTAATGGAAAGGTTCCAGGCAGAGTAAAATATACTTTTGCATTTGGAGCATTGGGAAAAGATTTAATTTATGGAATGATGGCGACATTCGCTATGATCTACTTTACGGATGTATTGAAAGTATCACCGGGGTTTGTAGGAATCGTTTTCTTCGTAGCAAAACTTTGGGATGCATTTAACGATCTGTTTATGGGAATGATCGTAGATAACACAAGATCACGCTTTGGAAAATTCGTACCATGGCTAGTGATCGGAACTTTAGTCAATTCCGTTGTGTTTGTCGTATTATTTACTGACTTTAAATTAACAGGAACTTCACTTTGCATCTTCGTTGCAGTGATCTATGTATTATGGGGAATGACTTATACGATCATGGATATTCCATACTGGTCTGTAATTCCAAACCTTACATCAGATCCACACGAACGAGAAGTTGTTTCCGTTTTACCTAGAATTTTCGCAAGCATTGGACAGTCATTAGTCATCGCAGGATTCGGTGTTCAGATCATTGCAGCATTAGGTGGAGGATATATCGGATATCATCGTTTTGCTATGATTATTGCAGGAACATTTATTCTTACGATCGGTGTTGCAGTTTGTAACCTGAAAGTCAAAGAAAACAATGCACCAAGTGAGAAGATTTCTTTCAAAGATGTATTCTCAATCATTAAGAAAAATGACCAGTTACAGTCAGCTGTAGGACTGATTCTTTTATATAATGTAGGAATTCAGTTTATCATGGGTGTTGCAGTTTACTACTTTACATATGTATGTGGAAATGCCAACATGTTATCAGCCTTCATGATCAGCGCATCTATCGCAGAAGTTGTTGGGTTGATCATCTTCCCAGAAGTAGCAAAGAAATTATCCAGACATACATCATTTTTACTGGCATGTATTTTACCATTTATTGGTTTAGCATTATTATTAGTCGTTGGATTTGTATGCCCACAGAATATCGTATTAACAGCAGTTGCAGGAGTGATCGTAAAGACAGGAACAGGATTAGAACTTGGATGTGCGACAGTATTCTTATCTGATGTCGTTGACTATGGTGAGTACAAACTGGGAACAAGAAATGAATCCGTTGTATTCTCTTTACAGACATTGATCGTAAAATTCACAGCGGCTTTAACATCACTTTTCATTGGATTTGCACTGGAACGTACAGGATATATTCCAAATCCAAACGCAGTACAGTCTGCATTAACATTAAATTCTATTCGATTTTTAATGTGTGCGATCCCAGCGGTGTCCATGCTTGTAGCCTATGTAGTTTATAAAAAAGCCTATCATTTGGATGACAGTTTCATGAAGAAAGTTATTCAGACAATCGAAGAAAGGAGAGCAAATCGCAATGCCGAACAGTATTAAAAAATTAGAAGAAGCTTTTAAAGAAGGGAAATATGATCAGTTATTAAAAGATATCTATGTAGATGAAAGTGTTCTTGCATATCAGCAGGAACGTTATATCAAAGCATTAGAATCCTTTAAAGATATTTATGGAGAAAAAGAAGTAGAAATCTATAGTGCTCCAGGAAGAAGTGAAGTAGGAGGAAACCACACAGACCATCAGTTTGGAAAAGTTCTTGCAACTTCCATTAACTTGGATGCGATCGCAATCGTTGCAAAAAGAGATGACGATGTGATTGATCTGAAATCAGAAGGATATGAAAGAATCATAGTAAGTCTTAGTTCTTTTGACCCAGCCAAAGCAGAAAAGGGAACATCACAGGCACTGATTCAGGGAGTTGCTTCTAAATTAAAAGAAGAAGGATATAAAATCGGTGGATTTGAAGCTTATGTAACAAGTGATGTACTAAATGGGGCTGGAATGTCATCTTCTGCTGCATTTGAAGTATTGATCGGAAATATTTTATCTGGGTTATATAATGATATGAAGATCGATCCTGTATTTTTGGCGCAGGCCGGACAGTATGCAGAGAATGTATACTTTGGAAAACCATGTGGATTGATGGATCAGATGGCATCTTCCATTGGAGGTCTGATCAATATTGATTTTGAAGATCCTCAAAGTCCAAAGATCAAAAAGGTTGAAGTGGATTTTGAAGAATATGGACACAGCTTATGCATTGTGGATACAAAAGGATCTCATGCAGATTTAACAGATGATTATGCAGCAATTCCATACGAAATGAAGAAAGTTGCCAATTATTTTAATCAGGAAGCATTAAGAGAAGTTGATAAAGATGATTTTTATTTAAATCTGCCAAAGATCAGAGAAATCTTAGGAGATAGAGCAGTTCTTCGTGCAATGCATTTATTTGAGGAAAATAAACGTGTAGATCAGCAGGTAAAAGCTTTAGAAGAAGGAGATTTTGATACATTTAAGAAATTGATCAAAGAATCTGGTGATTCATCCTTTAAATATTTACAAAATGTATATTCAAGTCATGATTTGACAAATCAGAGTGTATCAATCGGATTGGCGATCAGTGATATTTCCTTAGGTGATAAAGGAGTCAGCCGAGTTCATGGCGGAGGATTTGCAGGAACGATTCAGGCGTTTGTGCCAAATGATATTGTTAGTATGTACAAAAAGAACATGGAACATGTATTTGGTGAAGGAGCATGTCATGTCTTAAAAGTACGTCCATACGGAGGAATGAAGGTATTATAAGATGATGAAAGTAAGAATGATAGAACAAAGAGATAACGGAGTCTGCTTATTCGAATTAAAAAATGATGAGATCAAAGTGATCACAAGTAACCTTGGATGTCATGTATTATCTGTATTTACAAAAGACAGAGAAGGAAACTTTGGGGATGTTGTTCTTGGATTTGAGAATGTGGAAGATTGTTGGCATGGAGATGGAAGTTACATGGGAGCGATCGCCGGACGTGTTGCAAATCGTATCGGAGATGCAAAGTTTGAATTAAATGGAAAGACATACGAATTGGCAGCAAACAATGGAAAGAATTCTCTCCATGGAGGAATCAAAGGATTTAATCAAAAGATATTTAAATATGAATTGTTGGAAGATGGAATCCGTTTTATCTATCTCTCACCAGATATGGAAGAAGGATATCCGGGAAATCTTTATCTGAAAGTTGTGTATCGTTTATGCGATAATACATTAAAAATGGAATATGAAGCAGTATCCGATCAGGATACACTGATCAATATCACAAATCATTCTTACTTTAATTTATCTGCTGGAAAAGATAAAATTTATCATCATCAGTTAAAGGTAAAAGCGGATGAGATTGCATGTGTTGATGAAAACTGTCTTGCCAATGGAACATTTTTAAAGATAGAAAACACACCATTTGACTTTAAAGAATTTCATGAGATCGGAGAGCGGATCAACGATGATCATGAACAGTTAAAACTTGCCGGAGGTTATGATCATTCTTTCATGGTAAAAGATGAAGATGACCAGTTAGTTCTATATGACAAAGAAACTGGAAGAAAAATGACGATGACAACAACACTTCCATGCATTCAGGTATACACAGGAAACTTCCTGTCTGGCGGATGTAATGGAAAAGGTGGGAAACCATACGAAAACAGAGATGGTGTTGCCTTAGAAGCCCAGTTCTTACCAAACTCCATACATATAGAAAAAGAACCAAAGGTAATTTTAAGAAAAGGCGAAGAATACGAAGCAGTAACAACATATCGATTTGAGGTGGAATAAGATGGATTTACAAAAAGATATCAAAAAACTTGTAACATATGGACTTGATAAAAAACTGATCATGCCAGAAGATGAAATCTATACGATCAATCAATATCTGGAAGTGTTTCGATTAGATGAATATGAAGATCCTGATATTGAAGGAGAAGAAATCATCCTGCCAGAGATTTTAGATCGTCTGACAGATACAGCTTATGACCGCTATATCATCAAAAGTGATGATATCGTGACAAGAGATTTATTTGACACAAAATTAATGGGAATCCTGACACCAAAACCAAGCCAGGTCATCAAAGAATTCCGTACCTATTACGAAGAGAGTCCAAAGAAAGCAACAGAGTTTTTCTATGAATTCAGCCAGGATACCAACTATATCCGAAGAGACCGCGTCAAAAAAGATATGAAATGGAAAGTAAATAGTCCATATGGAGATATTGATATCACGATCAATCTCTCCAAACCAGAGAAAGATCCGAAAGCAATCGCAGCAGCGAAAAATGCAAAGCAAAGTTCTTATCCAAAGTGTCAGCTTTGCATGGAAAATGAAGGATATGCAGGAAGAATGAATCACCCTGCAAGACAGAATCACAGGATTATACCGCTTACGATCAATGACAGAAAATGGGGATTTCAGTATTCTCCATATGTATACTACAATGAGCATTGTATCGTATTTAATGGACAGCATGTACCAATGAAGATCAATCGGGCAACATTTACAAAACTATTTGATTTTGTAAAACAGTTTCCTCATTATTTCCTTGGATCGAATGCCGATCTTCCGATCGTTGGAGGTTCTATCTTAACACACGATCATTTCCAAGGCGGTCATTATGAATTTGCTATGGAACGAGCAGAGATTGAAAAAGAATTTACAATCCCAGGATATGAAGATGTCAAAGCAGGAATCGTTCACTGGCCATTATCTGTGATCCGTATTCAGAGTAAAGATGAAAAACGCCTCATTGATCTTGCTGATCATATTTTGAAAAAATGGCGTGGATACACGGATGAAGAAGCATATATTTTTGCTGAGACAGAAGGAGAACCACATAATACGATCACACCGATCGCACGTAAAAAAGGTGATATGTATGAACTGGATCTGACACTTCGTAATAATATCACAACTGAAGAGTGCCCATTAGGACTTTACCATCCACACAATGAGTATCATCATATCAAGAAAGAAAATATCGGGCTGATCGAGGTTATGGGACTTGCTGTTCTGCCATCTAGATTAAAGGCAGAGATGGAACATTTAAGCCAGTGTCTGATCAAAGGAGAAGATATTGTTTCTAAGGAAGATTTAAAGAAGCATGCAGCATGGGTTGAAGAAATCAAAGGAAAATATACAGATATCAATAAAGGAAATGTCATGGATATCTTAAAAGAAGAGATCGGACAGGTATTTGTTAAGGTTCTTGAAGACGCCGGAGTTTATAAATATAATGAAGAAGGAAGAAAAGCATTCGACCGATTTATTGCAGTTTTATAATGACAAGGTCATAGAAAGGAAAGCAAGACAATGAAAATATTAGTATTAGGCGGAGCTGGATACATAGGTTCTCATACAGTATACGAACTGATCGATGCTGGAGAAGAAGTCGTGATCATCGATAATCTGGAAACAGGACATATCGAGGCAGTTCATCCACAGGCGAAGTTTTATAAAGGAGATTTAAGAGATAAAGACTTTGTAGACAGTGTACTAGATCAGGAAAAAGATATTGATGCAGTCATTCATTTTGCAGCAAATTCCTTAGTTGGAGAAAGCATGGTTGACCCATTAAAATATTACGATAACAACCTTTGTGGAACAAAAACAATGGTACAGTCTTTAGTAGAACATGGTATCGATAAGATTGTATTTTCCTCAACAGCAGCAACTTATGGAGAACCAGAAAAGGTACCGATCGTGGAGACAGACCGCACAGAACCAACAAATACCTATGGAGAGACAAAGCTTTCCATGGAAAAAATGTTTAAATGGGTTGGACGCGCTCACGGACTTCGTTATGTATCTTTAAGATACTTTAACGCCTGCGGAGCACATGTAAGTGGACAGATCGGAGAAGATCATAATCCAGAAACACATCTGATCCCATTGATCTTACAGGTGCCAAATGGCAAAAGAGAAGCAATCAGTATCTTTGGAACTGATTATGATACAAAAGATGGAACTTGTGTAAGAGACTATATTCATGTAACAGATCTTGCACAAGCACATATTCTGGCAGTGAAATACTTAATGGAAGGTAATGAAAGCAACATCTTCAATCTTGGAAATGGTGTTGGATTTACTGTAAAAGAAGTCATCGAAACAGCCAGAAAAGTGACAGGAAAGCCGATCAAGGCTGTGGAAGAAGGAAGAAGAGCTGGAGATCCGGCTGTCTTGATCGCTTCCAGTGAAAAAGCGAAGAATATCCTTGGCTGGAAGCCAGAACATGCAAATCTTGAAGAAATCATTGCATCCGCATGGAAATGGCACAGCAGCCACCCACAAGGATATTGTTCTGTTCAAAAGGAAGACAAATAACTCTTTTTGAACCATAAATCATCCCCGTACCGTTTAGAGCATGTTACCTGGCTCTAAGCGGTACTTTTTTGTTTTCGTAAAATATCTGGTACTATGTTCAAATAAAAAATAAAATGGTGTATACTAAAGAAAATAGTAAGATAAAAGAAGGAGTACGAATCGATGAAACGGTTACTAGGATATTTAAAGGAGCATCTTTGTGTTACGATCCTTGCACCATTATTTAAGATGCTGGAAGCTAGTTTTGAACTATTTGTACCATTGGTCGTTGCCAGCATGATCGATGTAGGAATCGGACATCACGATATTGGATATTTGTGGAAGATGGGAGGATTATTGATTTTACTTGGAATCATTGGATTTTCATTTTCTATCACAGCACAGTATTTTGCGGCAAGATCGGCTGTGTATACAGGAAAGTCGATGAGAAGTGATTTGTTTGCACATATGAATCAATTTTCTTATCAGGAGATCGATCAGGTTGGGACATCAACGTTGATCAACCGCATGAGTAATGATATCAATCAGGTGCAAAATGGAGTTAACATGTTCCTGCGGTTGTTTTTAAGGTCACCATTTGTCGTATTTGGTGCAATGTTCATGGCATTTACGGTGGATCATAAGGCAGCAGGTTCCTTTGTATTTACGATCACAGCATTGGCAGTAGTTGTCGGACTGATCTTATGGATCACGATGCCAATGTATAAGAAAGTACAAAAACAGGTCGATGGAGTATTAAAAAGTACAAGGGAAAATCTTCTTGGAATTCGTGTGATCCGTGCATTTAACAGACAAAGAAGCGAGGAAGAGAATTTCAGATTACAAAGTGGACAGCTTTATAACAAACAGATCCACGTTGGAAAGATTTCAGCGTTACTAAATCCTCTGACTTACATGATCATTAATTTGGGAATCATTGCAATCCTATGGTCTGGCGGAAAACAGGTTGATCTGGGTTATTTAACACAAGGACAGATCATTGCCTTGATCAATTATATGTCACAGATCCTTGTAGAACTTGTAAAACTTGCGAATCTTTTGATCATTTTATCTAGAGCATTTGCAAGTCTTGACCGTGTGGATCAGATTTTTGCATTAGAGCCATCCATGAAGGAAACTGGAAAAACAGATATAGAAGAGAAGAAAGATACACCTATTCTTGAGTTTAAAGATACATCGTTTGTCTATCATGGTGCAAGAAAAGAGACGATCCATCCATTTGATTTTGCGGTGAAAGAAGGCGAAACGATCGGGGTGATCGGAGGTACAGGGTCAGGAAAGAGTACTTTTGTATCTTTGATCGCAAGATTATATGATGTGACATCAGGAAGAATTCTATACCGTGGAGTTGATGAGAAAGAATTAAAACCAGAATTTATCCGAGGAAAGATCGGATTTGTTCCGCAGAAAGCATCTTTGTTTGAAGGAAGCCTAAGAGATAATATGAAATGGGGTAAAGAAGATGCCACAGATGAAGAAATCTATCAGGCATTGGATATCGCACAGGCAAGAGAATTTGTTGATCAGAAGGAACAGGGATTAGACTTTAGAATTGAACAAAATGGAGGAAACTTATCTGGCGGACAAAAACAGAGATTAACGATCGCAAGAGCATTAGTACGTAAACCTGAGATCTTAATTCTTGACGATAGTGCATCCGCACTTGACTTTGCAACAGATGCAAGACTTCGAAAAGCGATCAAAGAAAATACAGATAATATGACAGTATTTCTTGTATCCCAGAGAGTATCAACGATTCGTAATGTTGACCATATTTTAGTGTTGGATGATGGAAAGATTGCAGGAATCGGGTCTCATCTACAGCTATTAAAAGAGAATCAGGTATATAAAGAAATCTGCGCATCACAGATGGCAGGAGAGGAGGCATAAGATCATGAAGAAAGACAAAAAACAAAAGACATTACAAAGGATCATGGAATATATGAAGCCTTATCGATTTTTGATCTTTGCGTCTTTAGTGTTGGCGGTGATCAGTGTGGCACTGACACTTTATGTTCCGATTCTGACAGGACAAGGTGTGGATTGCATTATATCAAAAGGAAATGTTGATTTTGCAAGATTGATAAGTATTATAAAAACGATCGTGATCTGTATCGTATTGACGGCAGCAGCGCAGTGGCTGATGAATCATATCAATAACCAGATTACATATAAGATTGGAAAAGATTTAAGGATTCAGGCATTTGAGCATTTGCAGAAACTGCCATTATCTTATGTAGATGCACACTCCTCAGGAGACTTGATCAGCCGTATCGTAACGGATATTGATCAGTTTACGGATGGATTGCTGCTTGGATTTACACAGTTATTTACTGGTGTGATCACGATCATTGGAACCATTTGTTTTATGTTAGGAATCAATCCATGGATCACATTAGTTGTTGTTATTTTAAGTCCGTTTTCGTTTTTTATCGCAAGTTTTATCTCAAAGCGAAGTTTTAATATGTTCCGAAAACAATCACAGACTAGAGGAAATATGACAGGATTTGTCAATGAAATGCTTGGAAATATTAAAGTAGTCAAAGTGTTTGATCATGGAGAAAAAGCACAGGAAGAGTTTGATCAGATCAATGATGATCTTGCATATTACTCCTTAAGAGCGACATTTTTCTCATCTATCACAAATCCGGCAACCAGATTTATGTATTCAGGAATCTATGCAGGGGTTGCGATCGCAGGATGTATGAGTGTTATTCGCGGAAGTATCAGTGTTGGTCAGTTATCAAGTTTTTTAAGTTATACAAACCAGTATACAAAGCCGTTTAATGAGATCACAGGGGTTATCACAGAATTTCAGAATTCTTTAGCTTCTGCGGCAAGAGTTTTTGAATTATTAGATGAGGAGCCGATGATTCCTGATGCCAAAGATGCGAAGGAGTTACAGGATGTGAAAGGAAATGTAGAATTAGAGCATGTGGACTTTTCTTATGTGAAAGAAGTACCTTTGATCCAGGATTTTAATCTGAAAGTGGAACCAGGACAGCGGATTGCAATCGTTGGACCGACAGGATGTGGGAAAACAACGTTGATCAATCTGTTAATGCGTTTTTATGATGTGAATGTAGGAATGATCAAGGTGGAAGGAAATGATATCCGGGATGTCACAAGAGAAAGTTTACGATCCAGTTATGGAATGGTACTTCAGGAGACATGGTTAAAAGCAGGAACGATTCGTGAAAATATCTGCTATGGAAAACCAGATGCAACTGAGGAAGAGATGATCATGGCAGCAAAAGAAGCCAATGCACATGGATTTATCGAGCGAATGCCAGATGGTTATGATACGATCATTACAGAAGGTGGCGGAAATCTCTCTCAAGGACAGAAACAGCTCCTTTGTATTGCAAGGATCATGTTAAGCCTTCCTCCAATGCTGATCTTAGATGAAGCGACATCATCAATTGATACGATGACAGAGATCCGAATTCAGAAAGCATTTGAAACGATGATGAAAGGAAGAACAAGTTTTATCGTAGCCCACCGACTTTCAACGATTCAGAATGCGGATGTGATACTTGTTATGGAAAATGGACATATTTTGGAGCAGGGAACACATGAAGAACTTTTAGCGAAAAATGGTGCGTATGCCAGATTATATAACAGCCAGTTTGCACCAGTATAAATGGTAAGATTTTTGACTGGAGATGTCATATGGAAGAAAAAGGAATGAAAAAAAAGAAAAAATTATTGAGGTTGTTTATAGAAACATTTTATTTAAGTGCATTTACCTTTGGTGGCGGCTATATGATCGTATCTTTGATGAAGAAGAAGTTTGTGAATGAATATCATTGGATCGAAGAAGACGAGATGCTTGATCTGGTGGCAATCGCACAATCAGCCCCAGGAGCAATCGCAGTGAATGGAGCAATCGTTGTTGGCTATAAATTAGCAGGTATCAGTGGTGTGATCGTAAGTGTATTCGGAGCTGTTCTACCGCCATTTTTGATTATATCTGTAGTCTCTGTTTTTTATGAAATATTTCGGGATAACAGGATTGTTGCAGCGATGCTTTCTGGTATGCAGACGGGTGTTGGCGCGGTGATCATCAGTGTTGTGTACGAGATGGCAAAAGGGCAAAGTAAGAAGGAAAACAGAATAGAACTTGCGATCATTATGGTTGTGGCATTTATGGCAAGTTATGTCTTTGATATTAGTGTGATCTACATTATTCTTGCATGTATTGGAGTTGGAATCGTACAATATGGCATTTCAAGAAAGAAGACAGGAGGCAGAGAATGATCTATTTGCAATTATTTTTAAGCTTCTTAAAGATCGGAGCGTTTAGTTTCGGAGGCGGATATGCAGCAATGCCAATGATACAGCAGCAGGTGGTCGATGCATATCATTGGCTGTCTGTGTCTGAATTTGGAGATCTCGTGACGATTTCACAGATGACACCGGGACCAATCGCAATTAATGCGGCGACTTTTGTTGGTATAAGGGTAGTTGGATGGCAAGGAGCATTATGTGCAACGATGGGATGCGTATTCCCGGCGTGTGTGATCGTTACAGTGATTGCTTATTTTTATGTAAAATATCGTCATATGGAAGGACTACAAATGGTGTTAAATACCTTACGCCCTGCGGTGATCGCACTGATCTTAACTTCTGGAATTACGATCCTTACGCAGGCATTTTTTCAGGAAAGTCATATAGATCTTCAACAGATCAACTGGATACAGGGTGGTATTTTTATTATTTGTATGTACCTTTTATTGAGAAAGAAAAAAGATCCGATCATTGTCATGCTGTTTGCAGGTGTGCTAAATGTGATCGGAAGTTTTTTGATGGGAATATAAATAAAATAATAGGAAGTGATAGATTTGAGTAAGATACAAGAAGCGAAGAAACTATTAAAACAATACTTTGGATATGATGAATTCCGCCAAGGTCAGGAACAATTGATCGAGGCAGCATTAAATGGGCAGGATGTCTTAGGGATCATGCCTACAGGAGCAGGAAAGTCTCTTTGTTTTCAGATTCCGGCGTTGATGATGGATGGGATCACACTCGTGATCTCACCACTGATCTCGCTGATGAAAGATCAGGTTGGGACACTGAATCAAGCCGGAATTCATGCAGCATTTTTAAATAGTTCTTTGACACAGGGACAGTATCATACCGCATTAAAATATGCGATGCAGGGAAGATACAAGATCATCTATGTGGCACCAGAACGCTTGGAAACAGAAGGTTTTATCAATTTTGCGCTAAATAGTGGAGTGAAGATATCAATGTTGGCAGTTGATGAGGCACATTGTGTGTCTCAGTGGGGGCAGGATTTCAGACCAAGTTATCTAAAGATTTTGGAATTTTTAAAGAAACTTCCGTATCGTCCTGTACTGACTGCATATACAGCAACAGCGACAGCAGAAGTCAGGGATGATATTATGGATATTTTGAACCTGAGAGATCCATTTGTATTAACGACAGGGTTTGACCGGGAGAATCTTTACTATGCAGTAAAACGTCCAAGGGATAAGTATAGAGAATTACTAAGTTATTTAAAAGAAAAAGAAGAAAAGATGCCAGGAAGCAGCGGGATCATTTACTGTTTATCTAGGAAAAATGTTGAGGAAGTCTGCTATCAGTTAAGAGAAGATGGATTCTCCGTGACAAGATACCATGCAGGATTATCGGATGAAGAACGAAAGGAAAATCAGGAAGATTTTATCTATGACAGAAAGCAGATCATGGTAGCGACAAATGCCTTTGGAATGGGAATCGACAAGCCGGATGTCCGTTTTGTTGTTCATTATAATATGCCGAAGAACATGGAAAGCTACTATCAGGAAGCAGGAAGAGCAGGACGTGATGGAGAACCTGCGGAATGTATCTTATATTATGCGCCGATTGATAACCGAACCAATCGTTTTCTGATCGAAAATGGAGAGGAGAATGAGGAATTAGATGCGATCACAAAGCAGATCGTGATGGAAAGAGACTGGGAAAGACTTCGTCAGATGACATTTTACTGCTATACGAAGGAATGTTTACGTCATTATATTTTAAATTATTTTGGAGAACAGACAAGCGGATACTGTGGAAACTGCTTAAACTGTCTGACCGAGTTTGAAACGGTTGATGCAACAATGGAAGCGAAAGATATCATCCAATGTATTAGAGATTGTTATCGAGATTTCGGACTATCAACGATCGTGGATATTTTAAAAGGTTCAAAGAGCCAGAAAGTATTAAGCCGTCATTTAGATGAGAATTCACAATATGGAGCATTGGCATCAGAAAGCATTGCAAGGATACGACAGATCATCAATGAAATGTTAGTCTATGGATATCTGGAAATGACAGATGATGAATATCCGGTTTTAAGCGTTGCAGATATTACTAAGATTGATGATAACTGGAACTTTGAGATCAAGATTCCAAAAGAAGTCGAAAAAGAGAAAGAAGAACGCAAGATTCAGACGAAGAAACGTAAGAAAGCAGGGGCTGTGGCAGCACTTGCTGAGGAAGATACAGAATTGTTCGAAGCATTACGTGTACTTCGAAGAATGATCGCATCCGAACAGAAAATCCCGCCATATATGGTATTTTCCGATAAGACACTGGTACATATGAGTACGATGAAACCTTCTAATGATGAGGAAATGTTAGAAGTCAATGGAGTCGGAGAACATAAGCTTCAGAAATATGGCGAACGTTTTTTAAATGAAATTCAGAAATATAAATAAAATACATAGATAATAGGAAAAGGAATTCCGTATGAACTATTTTGAAACAAATTTAGAAGAAATATCAAGATCAATACAGTTGCTTGCGCAGATATTTGAATATCAGGTGTTTGAACTTCAAGTTGAAGAAAAAGATGGAAATCAAACAGGATATGTTCCATATATGATGAACGATGCAATTGAGTGTTATCTAAGTTTCCATGGACTTCGTATCTCTGGAAAATATGACAAAGACTATGAAGGAGAGATGTGGGCACAACTGGAAGAACGAGAAGGTCGTTATGGGTTGATCGTTCATCAGGGAGAAGAAAGTGTTTTTACAATGTGGTTTGATGAGATCATGGAACATACGAACTGTTACCGGTATCATGAGATTGGACATTTCTGGAGAGATGGAGCTGAGCAGTGGCGCCAGCTAGTCTATATGATTGGAACGATCCGTGAGAAATATCGCTTTTTAGGGGAAGAAGTGTGTAATGATCAAGAGATGGAGATCATGTCACTGATCGAATTTGCACCATTTTATTACTATTTTCCGATCAATGAAGATCCAGAAGAATGGTATGACAAAACCGAAGAAGGATTAGAATGTATGAGAAATCTTGCTATGCAGGCAGGTGATAAAGATTATTTAAAATGGATCGATAAATATGAGAAGCACCCAACCAAACGAATGGAGATGACGCTTGCAAAGAAACTGCAAGATCCAAAGAGACAAGATTTATATGAATTGATCTGCGAGAAAGTCTGCAATGCTTCTGATCCATATCCAGCAAGGAATTATGGAGAAAGAATCGATCAGAAGATTCAACGATACAGGGAACAGGTTGATAAAAAACTGAAAGAACAAGGATTTACAGGAACTTATCCACAATATGAGAGCGAACATTTATCGGTTTGTGTAACAGAAGAACATCCATTTACGATCTTGGAATCTGAAGATTTTAAATTTAAGATTCAGTTGATGATCTCAGAATGCAGAGAAAAACATCCGAGAAAAAATGCTGGATTTTTTAAAGGATATCAAAGAAAAGGCAAAATAAAAAGACTCGATTTTTAATTATGAAAATCGAGTCTTTTCTTTCACTGATTTATTTATTCTTCAGCCGCTTCTTCGTCTTCATCTTCAGGAACAGCTTCAGGTTCTGCGATGTTAACGACCAGAGTATCTTCTGGTGTAACAAGAGAGATTTTGCTGTTAGCAGCTAATGGCAAGTCTTTGACATGGATCATATCACCAACATTATACTGTGTTAAATCAATCTCAACCTTTTCAACGATATCAGCTGGGAATGCTTTGTATTCGATTTCAGATAAGGACTGTTCAACGATACCATTTTGTACAGCATCTTCGTTTAATAATTCGATCGCAGCAGTTGTGTGGATCTTTTCGTCAGCAACTAATGCCTGGAAGTTAATAAACATTGTTTCGTTTTTCATGGCATTGTAGTCGATTTCTTTTACGATGGCGTCTACATTTTCTCCGTCAACAAGTAAAGTAATATGAGCTCCTTTTTTGTTATCCTTTAAGAATTTAGCGGCTTCACGGGAATCAACTTTCAATGGAATGGAATTTTCGATATCTCTGCCAAACAGATTTCCGATAACATAACCTTCTTTTCTTAATTTTTTAGCCTTTGTTTTCAAATCTCTTTTTTCTGCAGTTAATGTGTTCATAAAAAGTTCCTCCTTGAAAAAACATTAAGATATTATGCATGTTATGGTATAACACCGGAAGTACTTTGTGTATAAAATATATAAATACACAAAAAGAGCTCCCAGTGTAGTGGAAGCTCTTGCTGTATTGTAGGTGTTTCTATGCACTTGAGTTTATTATATCACTACTTTTTAATTTTTAAAGGGGTAAAATTGATGTATTTTTAAAAGAACAAAATGAATAAAAATCACATATATTAAATAGAAGAAAAAAGAAAGGAAAAAAGACTGTGATTTATGATTTTGCCGTTATCGGCGGTGATATGAGACAGGTATATTTAGCCAACTATCTAAAAAATCAAAGATATCAGGTTATCACATATGCAACCAAAAAAGAAGGCTCAGAATGCAAGGAAGGTAAATCTTTTGAAAATGTCATAAGAGAAGCAAAGTGCATGATTGGCCCCGTCGTTTTTTCAAAAAACGGGGAAATCACAGGAAGTTCTATCAACAAAAAAATGTCAGTAGAAACACTGCTTCAAGAAATGACGAAAGAACAGATTTTATTTGGGGGATGTATCAATGAAGAAATTCGACATGAATGTGAACAAAAAGAAATCAAAGCATTTGACTTCATGAAAATGGATGATGTCGCTATCTACAATGCGATCGCAACTGCAGAAGGTGCGATCATGGAAGCGATCAAGATGCAGCCGATCAATCTTCACAAAAGTCGTTGTCTGGTCCTTGGCTATGGAAGATGTGCAAAAGTTCTTGCAGCGAAACTAAAAGGAATGGATGCTCAGGTAACAGTCTGTGCCAGAAATAAAACAGCAAGAAGTCTTGCAAAATCTTTTGGACTTGAGGTTATGGATTTTACGGAACTAAAACGGCGGATCTGTCAGTATGATCATATTTTTAATACCGTTCCAAAACAGATCCTAAAAGAAGATATCCTCAGGAAGATCTCCAAAGAATCCTGTATCATAGATATTGCTTCCTATCCTGGTGGAACAAACCATCAAATGGCGGAAAAACTAGGAATCTGTGCAAAACTATGCCCAAGTCTTCCAGGCATTTATTCCCCGAAATCTTCTGGGATCATGCTTGCAAAAAAAGTTTTAGAAATCAGTGGAGAGATCAAACATGGTATTGAAAAATAAAAGAATCGGAGTAGCAATGACAGGTTCCTTTTGCACTTACACAAAAGCCTTTGAACAGATCGATCGCTTACTAGAAGAAGGTGCGATCCTGCAGACGATCTTTTCTGACATATCCCAGCATATCAAATGCAGGTTTGGAAAAGGTGAGGAATTTGTAAAAAGAGCACACGATATGACAGGAAATGAACCGATGAAAACGATTGAAGAAGCAGAAATCATCGGTCCGACAGGGTGTCTGGATATCCTGATTTTAATGCCATGTACAGGAAATACCATGGCAAAACTTGCCAATGGAATTACAGATACCCCGGTTTTAATGGCAGCTAAAGCGCAGCTGCGGAATGAAAAACCAGTCGTTATCTCTATGGCGAGCAATGATGCCTTAGGTATGAATCTTAAGAATATCGGGAATCTTTTAAATCATAAGCATATTTATTTTGTACCATTCGGACAGGATGATCCGGTAAAGAAGCCAAACTCCATGATCGCGGATACAAGACTGCTCATTCCGACAATTTTGCAGGCATTAAAAGGCAGACAATACCAGCCGGTTCTCATTGATCATAAAAAATAAAAAGAGGTAGCGTGTATGTGTGGAATTGCAGGATTTCTAAATCCTAGAAACAATGATAAAAAAACAGAGAAAGAAATATATCAGATCTTAAAGAAAATGAATGAAGTTCAAAGACATCGAGGTCCAGATGATGAAGGGATATTTTTGGAAAATGGCTGTGCATTAGGGCATGTACGATTGTCAATCCTTGACCTTTACAGGGGACATCAGCCAATGTGTAAAAAGAAAGAAGGAAATACCTACGCAATCATCTTAAATGGCGAGATTTATAACATGAAAACGTTAAAAGAACAACTGATCAAAGAAGGAGAAATGTTTTCGACAACGAGTGACACGGAAGTTGTATTAACCGGGTATATCAGGTATGGGATTTCTTATATTGAAGAGTTGAATGGAATTTTTTCTATTGCTCTGTGGGATGGGAAACGGAAGAAATTATATTTGATCAGAGATCGTGTTGGTGTGAAGCCATTATTCTATACAAAACGGGGAGATACATTAATCTTTGCATCTGAGATCAAAGGCTTGTTTGCCTATCCAGGAGTCAAACCAGTGATCAACAGAGAAGGACTTTGTGAAATCTTTGGGTTGGGACCTGCAAAGTCATATGGAAAAGGAGTGTTCAAAGATATTTATGAAGTCCTTCCAGGGCATTTCCTGGAATACGATCGTGAAGGGCTGAAAGATCGTGCATATTGGGAATTGAAAGCGAAAGAACACACAGACAGCGAAAAAGATACGATCGAGCATACAAGGTGGCTAGTAAAAGATGCCGTGGAAATGCAGATGTTATCCGATATTCCAATCAGTACATTTTTATCCGGTGGAGTGGACAGTAGTCTTGTCACAGCAATCTGTGCGAAAAAGCTTCAAAAAGAAGGAAAAAATTTAAACACATTTTCATTTGATTTTGTAAATAATCATAAATATTTTAAATCAAACGCCTTCCAGCCAAGCGAAGACCGCCCATGGGTTGATAAGATGGTTGATCATGCAAAGACAGATCACAGATATTTGGAATGCGACAATGAAAATATGATCGAAAATCTATACAAAGCAGTTGATGCCAGAGATCTTCCATGTATGGCAGATGTGGAGTCTTCGATGCTATATTTTTGTTCGAAAGTTGTAAAATATAACAAAGTAACATTAACAGGGGAGTGTGCAGATGAAATTTTTGGCGGTTATCCATGGTTTCATAAAGAGGAATGCTTCAAGGCAGAGATTTTCCCATGGTCTATGGATATGCAGCCAAGAAAAATGCTGTTAAATGATGATATCATACAGAAAGTGGATTTAGAATCTTATGCAAGAACAGCTTATCAAAAGACGATCAATGAGACGCCAAAACTTTATGGAGAAGATCAGATCGAAGCTAGAAGAAGGCAGATTTCTTATCTGAATCTAAGATGGTTTATGGTAACCTTAATGGATCGCATGGATCGCACGAGCATGCATTGTGGGTTAGAAGCACGAGTGCCGTTTGCTGATCATAGGATTGTGGAATATCTTTATAATGTTCCGTGGGAGTTAAAATGTTTAAATGGTGTGGTAAAAGGATTGCTAAGAGCAGCAGGGGAAGGAATCCTGCCAGATGAGGTATTGTATCGAAGAAAAAGTCCATATCCAAAGACTTATGATCCAAACTATGAAAAAATCTTATCCAAAGAACTTCTGAAAGTTATGGCAAAAAAAGGAGCACCGATCAAAGAACTGATCGATGCATATAAACTAAGCAGATTCTTAGACAGTCCGAAAGACTATGGTAAACCATGGTATGGACAGCTGATGGCAGGTCCTCAGATGATCGCTTACCTTCTGCAAGTCAATTACTGGCTGGAAAAATACCAGATCACATTGGATCTAAGTTAGCTAGATTAACATAAAATGTCTTAAAATATATAGCCATCCCGTAACTGTAAATGCACTAAACATCGTTGTTAACATGACAACACTGGAAGAAAGAGTTCCCTCATGTCCCATATTCTTCGCCATAACAAAACTACTTACTGTTGTTGCGGAACCAAGCATGATAAGGATGGCAACCAACTTATCGGTACGGAATCCAAGTTTCACTGCAATTGGCAGGAAAATGGCACAAAGACCAATAAGTTTCATAAAAGCAGCAATGGCAGATGGTTTAATCTTTCCAAAAGCTTTTTTGATATCGAAGGTAGCGCCCATCGCCATGAGTCCCATTGGAGTGGCGACATTTCCAATGCTTGAAATAACCTTTTTAGGGATTGCAGGCATTGGAATTTTTAATGCAGACCAGACAAGTCCAGCAACAATTCCGATAAGGATTGGGTTTGTCACGATTCCTTTGACCGTTTTTTTCACAACAGTATGGTCAAGCCCACTCTGTCCAGGTTTAAATACAGATAAGACAACAACAGCCATCATATTATATAATGGTACACTTCCAATGATCATCAAAGGAGCCATTCCGGCATTTCCATAAATGTTTTGGATAAATGCGATTCCAAGAAGAGCAGCACTGCTTCGGTAAGCCGCCTGAATAAATTCTCCACGGATCGTTTTATCACCTAGCAGACAAGAAATCAGAAAAGAAATCGTAATACTGATCATGGTAACGATAAAACAAAACAGGACAAACTTAACATCCCAGACTTTTGAAAAATCAACCGTTGCAAGATCCTCAAATACCAAGACAGGCAAAGGAACCATAAAAACAAACTTATTCATTTTCGAAGCAAAAATATCATCAATCCATCCAATCTTTTTAAAGACAAGTCCTAAGATCATCATCAAAAAGACAGGAACTGTAGCGTTTAAGCTAAAGATTAAATTTTCCATAATTACTCACTTTCTGTAGTATAAGCTGAACTTTTCTTTGGTGTGATCAGATAGTGGTAGACAAAATGTTTCACTGCAACAAAATGTTTTCTCGCCCACACAAGACAAAAACCACTGAAAACAGGCAGAAAACATACAAGAGAACCAGTATGTCCAAAGTTTTTGCAAGATAGATAAGAAACGATAACACCAAAATGGAAACAAAGCAAAACAGAAGCGAAAAATTTCCATTTTCTTAAGGCATCGGGATCTTTACTGCAAAGATATTCTGTCATAGATGTCGTAAACTGACGTAGGTTATTCGTAGAAAAAATTGTAGAGCAGGTAAATCCATCCCCACCCTTAAAGGAACACCACTGAATTGCCATTGCAAAATACAACGGATAGAGGGCAATGAAATCATTCAGATCCGATGGAAGAAAAGCAACGATCAAGGCTGCCATTGCATCTATAAAAAGACTGACATAAGGAAGATGCAGCCTTGTAAACTTCGGTAAGATCACCGTCAGTGATAATGCAAACATATAAATAAAAACACCAAGAAGTCGCACAAAGAAATTCGCATCCGGGTGTCCAGCAAGATCTGCAAATACAGAGATCAGATTCGAAGTCTGCGCAGAACCAAAGAGTTCATGATGATTAAGAATCGCAAAACCACCAAGAAATCCCCCAACGATTGCCATATTAAAATGGATCCAACGATCCATATCCCTACTACACATGAAAAAACCAGCTTTCTTTAAAATATTTCCAAAATATTATATATCCATCCAGAAGAATTGTAAAGATGAGGAAGAGATAAAAAAGAAGCAAAATTTTCATACAACAATGAAAATTTTATGGTATTATTACTGATAGAGTAGCTTATAAATGCAAAGATAAAAACGCAACGTACAATCATTTATGTACCAGAGCCGGTAGGTAGCCCGGCCGTCCTATGTAAATAGGGTAAGTAACCTGCCCCTCCGGGTTGTCCATTCTTTGCCTAATTAATTTTAGGAGGGATTCTTATGGACAAAACAAATGGAAAACTGACGGTATATTTTGAAAAGCCATTTTGGGTAGGCATATTTGAGCGTACGGAAGACGGCAAACTATCTGTGGCGAAGGTAACGTTTGGTGTAGAACCAAAAGATTATGAAGTGCAGGAATATATTCAAAAACACTATTTTCGTTTGAAATTCAGTCCAGCTGTTGAAACTGTTGTAAAGGATTTAAGAAGAAATCCGAAACGGATGCATCGAGAAGCAAAAAAGCAGATGCTGGAAACAGGCATTGGGACAAAATCGCAGCAGGCATTGAAATTACAGCAGGAACAGAACAAACAGGAGCATAAAGAGAGAAGCCGCAAGAAAAAAGAGGCGGAAGAACAGCGAATGTTTGAATTGAAACAGCAAAAGAAAAGAGAAAAGCATAAGGGACATTAAAGTCCCTTGGGCTTTTGCTCAAAATCGAAATTGCTCGCTAGAGTAGATGATAGAGAGAAAGTAAGTAAGTATGCCCACGGCCGTATATGATTTGATTACAAATTATAGCAGGATAATTCTTGTTGCAGGGAGTATAGGTGCTTACTTTTGTATGAACGCCGGGATTGACGACTTTATTGAGAGTGCATATTTTATTTCGCCAATTGTGAATTTTGAAAGATTAATTGTTGATATGATTTCCTGGGCAGGAACGAGTGAAAAGGAACTTGAAAAGCGAAAGGTAATTCCTGTTGATTTTGGAGATGATTTATCATGGGATTATCTTGGCTATGTAAGAAATCATGCGATTCACTGGAATGTACCGACGCAAATACTTTATGGAAGTAATGATAACCTGCAGTCAATAGATACAATGAATAAGTTTGTTCAGGAAAATGGTGCGGGTCTTACCGTAATGGATGGCGGAGAACACTGGTTTCATACAGAGGAACAGATGTGGTTTTTAGATAGGTGGATGCAGAAATTGACTTCGGAGCGCAGGGGATAAAAGCATACTAATTATGCGGGCAAAATTGATGATGGAGGATATAAAAATGCTTGAATTTGCAAAAAATGATATGGATACATGGGCTCGAAGAGAATATTATATATACAGAAAAATTAAAAATTGAATTTAACATGATAGCAAATCGGGATTTGTAGGGTGGTAAAATTCGATTACTCTTTGAACGAGGAAAGGTAGACTTGATAAAGTCTACCTTCTGTTGCAATAAAACTTGGCAAAGAACTTGACAAGTTTACTTGGCAATGTTATGCTTGGATTGCAAATAAAACTTGGCAAAGGAGATTGGATTATGGAAAGAAAAGAAATTTTAAAAAGAGCACAGGATGAAAAATTGGATGAAAGAGAACTTCAAGTAAAAGATAAGTCTATGATGTGGTCATATATTGTTATGGTGATTATGGCATCTGTATTTTCCTTTATTCGATCAGAACAAGGTTTACCTATGATGGACTTATGTGCAACTGTTAGTGGTTCGGTGTGTGCAGCAATGACATATCGATTTATTAAGACAAGAAATATAGAACATTTGATTATATCAGTTATTATGTTTGCAACAATGATTATGGCAATTGTTAGATTTTGCATGGGGCAGTAATTATGAATGATTCACTTGAATTGAAAAATAATATTAAAGAAGCTCGCACTGAAAAAAAATTATCACAGGCTGCCTTGGCTGATTTGGTAGGTGTATCTCGTAATACAATTAGTTCGATTGAGACGGGGCAATTTAATCCTACTGCAAAGCTAGCATTATTATTGTGTGTTGCTTTGGAAAAGAAATTTGAAGATTTGTTTTATTTTTAGAAAAATTTTGTCAGAAATGGTTGTTTTATTACAATAAAGAGAACAATAACTTCAAGTTTGTAAAACTGACTATCATTATGGTATAATAGAAATATACAAATCGTTGTTTGGCGATTTGGTAAATCCCAATAAATTAATTTTATAGGGTACAGAAAATTTGAATTTTGATGTCGATTATCAGGGGGAATATATGGTGCATAAAGAAATATATATTGAACTGCAGGATACGCAATGGCAATTTGATTATATTGACCATGATAGAAATATTGCTAGAGCAATTGTATATGATGAAAACGGAATATTCTATTTTGTAAGAGCCGAGCGAGATGATGATTTTGGCAAAGCAACATTAATTGAAACTGCTGGCGGAGGAGTTGAGGTAGGCGAGGAGTTACAAACTGCCATTCAAAGAGAACTAAAAGAAGAATTAGGTGTATCAGTAGAAATAGTTTTTAAAATAGGAGTTGTAAGTGATTATTATAACCTGATTCATAGGCATAATATTAATAATTATTTCTTGTGTAAAGTAAAATCATTTGGGGAAAAAAATTTAACGCAGGATGAAATAGATAGTTTTCATTTATCTACATTGCAATTGTCTTATGAAGAAGCAGTTCGAGAATATGAAAATAGAAAGAATACACGATTAGGAACACTTGTAGCAAATAGAGAATTACCTATCTTATATCGAGCAAAAGAAATAATCGATGATATAGAGAGTGAATAAACTTTCAGTCTTGCGGAGAGATTGAAAGCAACAGAAGATTTGAATTTGTCGGATTGGTAAATTCATATTTAGTGAATGATAACAATTTATAATTTAGTACTGGATAAAGAATAAAAAAGGAAGTAAGTTATGACGAATAAAGAAATAATGGATATAGCAATGCAGCAATCTGCATATGACACAAATGCAAAGGTTTCTGACTTCCTTCAGGATACAAATGTATTTGTTAAATCTGGAGTTGGACCTTTGGCAAGAAAATATTATAAAGAACCTATCGCTTGTAATTTTGTGTCTTATGGAAGCAATGTAGTTGCATCTGTGAAAGATGAATTTAAAGAAATAGTTGAAACATATCTGAGTAAGTTTGAATTTTATCATTGTTTTGAGACGCCTAACATGCACTGGCTTGATGAACGGATGAAAGAAAAAGGATATAGAGTATGTTTTATGGCAGAGTATTTTTTGCCGGATATGGAACGATTGAAAAGATTAGAGTGCAATTATGTCCTTAAAGTGTTAGAACAAAAAGATTTTGCAGATTTGTATCTTCCAATGTGGGGGAATGCATTGTGTGCAGATAGAAAAGAGTTAGATGTTCTGGGAGTTGGAGCATATGATGGTGAGAAGCTTGTAGGTCTCGCAGCGTGTTCAGCGGATTGTGATAATATGTGGCAGATAGGTGTCGATGTTTTGCCTGAATATCGAAGAATGGGAATTGCTTCATCACTAACAAGTAATCTTGCAATTGAAATAATTGAAAGAGGCAAAGTACCATTTTACTGCTGTGCGTGGTCAAATCTTAAATCGGTAAAAAATGCATTGCGCAGTGGTTTTGTGCCTGGATGGGTGGAAATGACGGTAAAAGCAGCAAGCTTAGTTGATGAAATGAATAAGTAATAAATTCCAGTTTGGAGAATTGAGAAAATCGAAATTTGGTGAACAGGTGAAACTTTGAATTTTACGCACTGTAAAATACTTTTGACACGGCTAAAATGGACAATGTAAAAGCATTTTGATAGACCAAAATTTCTTTTTTGATTAAAGTGGGTTATGAAGGAGGTGACAAAGATGGAACTTAGCAAGCAGATAAAAAAATATCGAACAGAGGCAAATTTATCGCAAGAGGAGTTGGCAGATAAAATTTATGTTTCAAGACAAACTATATCAAATTGGGAAAATGAAAAAAATTATCCTGATATTAAAAGTTTAGTGCTTATGAGTGAAGTCTTTCAGGTATCTCTTGATAATTTAGTCAAAGGAGATTTAGAAAGAATGAAAAAAGAAATTGACACACAGGAATATGCAAAATTTCAAAAGGATAGCACTATTTTTACCGTATTATTTATTGCTTTGCTGATAGTACCTATACCGCTTGTAATGTTATGGAAGTGGTTTGGAATGGCATTGTATTTATGTTTGTTTGGAATAGGAATGTATTTTGCTGTCAGAATTGAAAAGTACAAGAAGAAATATGATATTCAGACTTTTAAAGAAATTGTTGCATTTACTGACGGGAAGAGTTTGGATGAAATTGAAAAAGCAAGAGAAGAAGGCAAAAGGCCATATCAAAAAGCTCTCTTGGTAGCTGGTTCAGCGGCATTGGCTGTTATAATTGCACTTATAATGACTGCTGTAATGAGATTATTCTCTTGAGAACACGAAAATTCCAGTTTGTAACACCAAAATATATAATCTTGACAAATAAGGATAACATATTTATTATTATACCTAAATTGATAAAGAGCTTGTCTCGGCATGGATGAAGACTATAGATTTTACTGTTTCTGAACATAACAGTGTGTCTATAGTCTTTTTAATCTTATTGGGAAATTATAAATATAAGAATTGCCGTGACAAAAGCAGAAAGGGGTTATGGCAATGAGCAGATTAGAATGGATAAAGAAAATAATTATAATAGTGTTTGGTTCCGTGGTGGCGGCATATGGAATCACGCTTGCCTTATATGCTGGGTTTGGTGGTGCAACTCTTGCCGTTTTGTGGCAGGGTATTTCTGAAACTTTTCATGTAAGTATAGGTATGGCATCTATGATTGTAGCCATAATTATGATTACATTTGCATTTTTCTACGACAGATCACAGATACATATTGGTACAATTTTATATCAGATTGTATATAGCTTTTGTGTTGATTTATTTGCAAATATACATGTGTACAGTGCGCATTTTTGGGTAAATGCACTTATCATGATATTGGGTATAATCCTTTTTGCAATGGGAACGGGAATCTATGCGGCAGCTTCTTTAGGGCGTGGTTCTTATGAGGCATTGACATTTTCGCTTGCAGATAAGAATGGCTGGCAGGTAAAAGTTGTGCGAATGATACTTGATATTATGATGGTTGTTATTGGAGTTATTCTTGGCGGAAAATTTGGATTATGTACTATTTTGACAATTATCTCGTCGGGACCGGTTATTCAGTTTACAGTATCAAAGACAAAAAAAGTATTTAATATCTGAATCACGGTTGTGTTATAATGAGGGAAAAGTAAATTGGAGGTTTATGAAAATTTATGAGTGAATGGAATGCAGCTTTATATGATAATAAACATGATTTTGTCGCAGAATACGGAAAAGGACTTTTAGAGTTTGTGCCTGAGAATAATAATCAAAGTATTCTTGATTTGGGTTGCGGAACCGGAATTCTTACAGTACAATTAAAGAAGCTGGCAGAAGTGGTGATTGGTGTTGACAGTTCGGAAAGCATGATAAAACGGGCGCAACAGCAGTATCCTGACATAAAATTTATAGTTAGTGATGCACTGGCATTACCATTTGAAGAACAGTTTGATGTTGTTTTTTCAAATGCTGTTTTTCATTGGATAACAGACCATAATGCGTTGTTGAATAATATACATAAAGTATTGAAACCAGGCGGATTATTGATATGCGAATTTGGTGCTAGTGGAAATATTGCAACAATCGAGAATGCATTTATGAGAGTGAGCAGAAATTTGGAATATGAATACAGTCCTAAGTTTAATTTTCCAACAAGTGAGCATTTTGCAACCTTATTAAGAAAGAACGGATTTGTTATTGATAAAATATATGATTATGACAGACCAACGCCATTAAAAGATAATGAAAAAGGTTTAGCGAACTGGATGAAACAGTTTTTCGCGTCTGACTTGGAATTAATGACTGATAAGATGCAGACAGAAGTTATTAAAAATGTTGAGGATTTAACGAGAAAGTCTCTTTGGAATGGAAGTCAGTGGATTGCTGATTACCGCAGACTAAGGGTGATTGCGCATATATGAATCGGGAATTGTTTATGGAGGATAGGCGTAATGGATATTGATGTTGAACTTGCAGCATATGGGAAAGGCTTAGGAAAATTATACGAAAACCTGCCCAAATATGTACACGGAGGTGATGCAAGTGATAAAAGCGGTAATATTTGATGCTGTATGCTTATCTTTTGATGAAGGAATACAAAAACCAGATCCAGCTATATTTGAAAGATGCATAGAAAAGCTGGGTGTTGAGGCGGATGCCTGTCTATATGTGGGAGATGGTGGAAGCAATGAACTTGAGGCGGCACAAAGGCTTGGAATGCAAGTTGTACAAGCCGTTTGGTATCTTAAGGAAGGAATAAATCAACCCGCACAAAGGAAAACAGATTTTGAGCATATTGAAAAGCCAATGGATATAATAGAGCTGATTAAAAAACAATGTTTAGTATGATGAATGTGATACAAGTTAAAGGAGGGGCACTATATTGATTAGAGAAATACACGAAAATGAATTAAAAGGGTTATTAGAATTATATTTACATTTACATGAAAGTACTGTTCCGGAAATGACAGAGCAATTAAATAGAACATGGTCGACTATTGTTCAGGATAGAAATCATCATATTGTTATAAAAGTTGTGGATAACAAAATAGTATCTTCTTGTGTTTGTGTAATCATACCTAACTTGACAAGAAATGTAAGACCGTATGCTATTATAGAAAATGTTGTTACACATAAAGATTATCGTGGAAAGGGATATGCATCGGAATGTTTAGCATATGCTAAAGGAATAGCTAAAAAGGGAAACTGCTATAAAATGATGTTACTCACAGGTTCGAAAAAGGAATCAACTATGGAGTTTTATAAAAGTGCGGGGTATAATTGTTCCGATAAAACAGCCTTTGTACAATGGATAGAATAAATCAGGTGTTTGCCCCTGTTGTTGGGATTCTTGTAATGTTAATTTAGTTTGTGACTGGTTGACTGGATTTTTTAAAATCGCAAATCCGGTCAACCATTTTCTGGACAAAAGTTGACTGTAAAATCATATTTTGCTATATAGGTCATAAAAACGGCTAAAAAAATTGACCGTATTTGTAATTATTCAAGCTTAGGTCAACTCAGACCTCGTAGAAGTTGACTTTATTTAGAAAAAAGCATAAACAAGTCAACGCAAGAGAGGAAATTGGTTGACTGTAGAAAGATTATTTTAGAATTAAGCCAACCTAACAGTTATTTTGATTTCCAAACCTCTAAAATCTAATGAAAATCCCAAAAGATTACCACGAAAAATGAAAAAATAAGAATAAACGAGAAAAAAAGAGCATAAGTTAGATATAGTGGCAAAATGCGGAAATATGGAAATGCATAAGGCATTGCATTTCTTTTGATTATTGCATATTATAGAGCCAATGGGTTAGCACTCGTCAGATTGGAGTGCTAACAAGATATAAGAAATGGAGGAATCAAACATGAAATTAGTACCTTTAGGTGACAGAGTTGTATTGAAACAGTTAGACGCAGAAGAGACCACCAAATCCGGTATTGTACTGCCGGGGCAGGCACAGGAAAAACCACAGCAGGCAGAGATTATTGCTGTTGGACCGGGTGGTGTTGTAGATGGAAAAGAAGTAAAAATGGAAGTAAAAGTTGGCGATAAAGTGATTTACTCCAAATATGCCGGAACAGATGTAAAATTGGACGGCGAGGAGTATGTAATTGTTCGTCAGAGTGATATTTTGGCAATTGTAGAGTAAAGATTGATTTGATAGGAGGAATTTAATTATGGCTAAGGAAATTAAATTTGGCGTAGAAGCAAGATCTGCATTGGAAGCAGGTGTAAATAAACTGGCAGATACCGTTCGTGTAACACTTGGACCAAAAGGAAGAAATGTTGTTTTGGATAAATCTTTTGGTGCTCCGTTGATTACCAATGACGGTGTAACAATCGCAAAAGAAGTTGAATTAGAAGATGCCTTTGAAAACATGGGGGCCCAGTTAGTAAAAGAAGTAGCAACGAAAACAAATGATGTTGCCGGTGATGGAACAACAACAGCTACCGTTTTGGCGCAGGCTATGATTAATGAAGGAATGAAGAACTTAGCAGCCGGAGCAAATCCGATTATTCTCCGCAAGGGAATGAAAAAGGCAACAGAGACAGCTGTTGATTCCATTCGTAACATGAGTTCTAAACTTTCCGGTAAAGAGCAGATTGCAAAAGTTGCAGCAATTTCTGCCGGTGATGAGCAGGTTGGTGAAATGGTTGCCGATGCAATGGAAAAAGTAACCGGTGACGGTGTTATTACGATTGAAGAATCCAAGACAATGAAGACAGAACTGGATATGGTAGAAGGTATGCAGTTTGACCGTGGTTATTTGTCTGCTTACATGGCTACTAATATGGATAAGATGGAAGCAGAACTGGATAATCCGTATATCTTGATTACCGATAAAAAGATTTCTAATATTCAGGAAATCCTTCCACTGCTTGAGCAGGTTGTTCAGGCAAGTGCAAGACTTTTGATTATTGCCGAGGATGTAGAGGGAGAAGCTCTCAGTACATTGGTAATCAATAAACTTCGCGGAACCTTTAATGTAGTTGCTGTAAAAGCTCCTGGTTATGGTGACAGAAGAAAAGAAATGCTCAAAGATATTGCAATCCTTACCGGTGGTCAGGTAATTTCCGAAGAACTTGGCTTGGATTTGAAAGAGACAACGATGGATCAGCTTGGACGTGCAAAATCTGTAAAAGTTCAGAAAGAAAATACAATCATTGTTGATGGTGAAGGTGATAAAGCAGAAATCGAGGCAAGAATTGCACAGATTAAGAATCAGATTGAAGAGACAACATCTGATTTTGACCGTGAAAAACTTCAGGAAAGACTTGCTAAATTAGCTGGCGGCGTTGCTGTTGTACGTGTTGGTGCAGCAACTGAGACAGAAATGCAGGAAGCAAAACTTCGTATGGAAGATGCTTTAGCAGCAACAAGAGCAGCGGTAGAAGAAGGAATTATCGCAGGTGGCGGTTCTGCTTACATTCATGCAAGCAAAGAAGTTGCTAAGATGGCTGCCTCTCTTGAGGGAGACGAAAAGACCGGTGCCAACATTATTTTGAAAGCACTGGAAGCACCACTTCGCCGTATTGCAGAAAATGCAGGTCTGGAAGGTTCTGTTATCATTGATAAAGTCCGTTCTGAGAAGCCTGGATTTGGATTTAACGCATTGACAGAAGAATATGTAAATATGGTAGACAATGGTATTCTCGATCCGGCTAAGGTAACAAGAAGTGCATTGCAGAATGCAACGAGTGTAGCATCTACCTTGTTGACAACTGAGTCTGTTGTTGCTAATATTAAAGAAGATGCACCAGCGATGCCAGCAGGCGGTGCCGGCGGCATGGGCATGATGTAAATAGACGAAAGAAATAGGAGGATTGGATGGAACAATCATACGCAGAAGCGAACGCAAAAAAGAAAACGACGGGGTCAGTCATTGCTTTAAAAATTATATTGATTATTTTAGTAATTCTTGTTTTTTTAGCAGCAATACTGATTTCGATATCGACAAAAATTAATCTGTTAGTATTAATCGGAGTAGCAGCAATCTTTGGGTTGATTTGGTATTGGCCGAGATTCCGTGTGGAATGGGAATATGTATTCTGTGATGGACAGCTTGACTTTGATATGATACAAGGCGGAGAGCGTCGAAAGAATATTCTTCGAATTGAAATTGAGGATGCGGATGCGATTGCCCCAATTCAGTCCACAAAACTGGATGGATACAGGCACTTGGAAGTGCGCGATTATTCATCAATGAATGAAAAGGCGAATGTTTACGGAATTGCAACAAGACTTCCGGAAAAGGACGAGAAAGTAATGATTCTCTTTGAGCCAACGAGCCGTATGGTTGAGTTGATGCAGAAGAAATGTCCGGAAATTGTGTCGCTGTCCTAATAATGTACCAAATAAAAGAAAACAGTACCTTATGTTGATTATATCAACATAAGGTACTGTTTTCTTTTATTATACGTAATAAATCAAAAATGATGCGTGATAAATCAAAAATGGTACGTGATAAATCAATACAAACAAAAAGGAATGTGATAGAATGAAAAAAATCGGAAAAGAAAGGACGACTAAAAATGAAAAACAAAAAGTTAAGTACCACAATTACAATTACTATTTCCATTGTTGCTGCTGTTTGCATACTGGGATTGTTTTTGTTTGCAAATGGAAGTATGACATCTGTAATGAAGAAAAACAGTATGGATAATATGAAAACTGCTTTAGAGTCTAGGCAGAAGGTAATTGAGGATTATGTGAATAATGCAGAAGATCAGCTGGTTTCTTATGGTAAAGGAATCGAAATTGTGAATTTATTAGAACATCCGGACGAACCGGATGTTGTAGAAACAGCGCAAAAGTATACAGAAAATTATTATAAAGAGTTGTCCGGATGGGAAGGAATTTATGCCGGAGAACCAAATACGCATGTGCTTGCTCATAACAATCCGAAAGTAGTTGGTATGACTACAAGAAAAGGGGAGGCGCTGAAACAACTGCAGAATGCGATGAAAGAATCAAACCGGTTGTATAATGCCGGAATTATTGTTTCACCTGCTTCACAGAAATTAACACTTTCTATGTATTGTCCGATTTATAAAGGGGACAAAATGATTGGCTATGTTGGTGGCGGTCCGTTTGGTGAACAGCTTCAGAAAAGTTTGGATTCGTTAAAGGTTGAAGGTCTTGCACATGCGTCATTTACGATGATAAACACTAAGACAAAAACATACATATTCAGTCAGGATTCTAAAAAGATTGCAAAAGAAATTAAGGATCCGATGCTTTTACAGGTAATTAAAAATGCCGAAAATAATACAGGAAATCAGATCCGGGAAATTGAGTACAAGGATACAAATGGAAATGATTCCGTCGGAGTGTATCGTGCGATTTCTAACCGCGGCTGGGCTGTGGTTATGACAGATACCGAGGATGAGATTTATGCGGTGGCAAATGCAAACCGCAATATGCTTGGTGGTATTTGCATTGGATCATTCCTTTTGATTGTAATCCTTACTTTTGTGGTAATCCGATTCTGTCTAAGTCCATTAAAAGTGGCAGAAAGAGCTATTTTGAAATTGAAAGATTTGGATTTAAGTAAAGACAAGAAAATTCAGAAATATGTAAATGGTAAGAGTGAAATTGGTCATATTGCGACGGCAATTGATTCGTTATATGATACGTTTTCTTCCATTATTGATACGCTTAGTGGGTGCTCAAGTTCTCTTTTGGGATCAGCTGAGAGGATTACGGAAACTTCGCATGAATTGTATGAGTGTGTCGGAGATAATGCAGCAACGGCAGAACAAGTTGTGGCAGGGGCGACCATGACTAAGGAAGCGGTCGAACAGGTTGGTAAAGAAATCAGCCATATTTCAAAATTAGTTGATGAGGTTGGCGAACAGGTAAAAGCCGGAAGCGAGCGCAGTGAGGAACTGATTAAAGATGTTTTGAAGATGAAAAAAGTTGCGAATGAATCTTTGGATGTAAATAGCGAAAAGATGAAATCAAACGAGGAAAGAATCGAGAAGGCAATGAAAGATTTGAAGTCGCTGTCACGAATTAACGAGATGGTAGATCAAATTCTGGAAATAACAAGTCAGACGAATCTTTTGTCTTTAAATGCTTCAATTGAAGCGGCTCGTGCCGGAGAGGCAGGCCGTGGGTTTGCTGTTGTTGCAAGCGAAATTGGTAACCTTGCCCTGAGTTCATCGAAGACGGCTACAGAAATACAGACAATCTGTAAAGATACGAATAAAAATATTGAATATGTAAGACAGTGTTTTGTATCAATTTTAGAGTATTGGAAAACAGATGTTACGAACCAGTTTAAGGACTTTATTGAAATGTCAAATAACTACAATATGTCCATTGAGTCCATTGAAAATGTAATTAGCGGAATTCAAAATTCGACGGATTCTTTTGTGGATGGTATGTCAGCAATCTGTCAGCAAATTGAGCGTGTGGAAGTGGCTGCGGATGAAAATGCTCAGGGGATGGAGCGTATTATCGATAAAATTGGCAAGACAACAAAGAGTGCAGAAACGATTTCCGGTGTCACGGAGGATAATCAGAAAAATGCAGAGGAAATTCGTGATATTGTGAAAAAATTTACAAAATAAAAAATCACGATTAAGGATTGACCAAAATAGTTGACAACCCTGTCAATATTCGATAAAATGATAAAAATACAAATAGAATACAAAAAAGAGAGGAAGAGAAAAGATGGGAACTATTATTGGTGAAGGCATTACATTTGACGACGTATTATTGGTACCCGCATATTCTGAAGTAATACCGAATGAAGTTTGTTTGAAAACTCATTTGACAAAGGACATTGAATTAAATATCCCTATGATGAGTGCAGGGATGGATACGGTAACTGAACACCGCATGGCAATTGCGATGGCACGTCAGGGTGGCATCGGAATTATTCATAAGAATATGTCCATTGAGGCGCAGGCAGAAGAGGTTGATAAGGTAAAACGTTCGGAGAATGGTGTTATTACTGACCCATTTTATCTTTCTCCGAATCATACATTGGCAGACGCAGATGATTTGATGGCAAAATTCCGTATTTCAGGTGTTCCGATTACAGAGGGACCAAATAAAAAACTGGTTGGTATTATTACAAATCGTGATTTGAAATTTGAAACCGATTTTACGAGAAAAATCAGTGAGTGTATGACATCGGAGGGGCTCGTGACAGCACCGGAAGGTATTACATTAGAGGAAGCAAAACAGATTCTGGCAAAAGCCCGTAAGGAAAAACTGCCAATCGTAGACAAAGACGGAAACCTGACCGGACTTATCACAATTAAGGATATTGAAAAACAGATTAAGTATCCAAATTCAGCAAAGGACAAGCAGGGCAGACTTTTGTGTGGTGCCGGTGTTGGTGTAACGGCTAATATCATGGACCGTGTGAAAGCGCTGGTAGATGCACAGGTAGATGTCATTGTTATTGATACGGCACATGGTCATTCCGCAAATGTATTAAAAGTTGTAAAAATGGTTCGTGACGCATATCCGGATTTGGGCATTATCGCAGGTAATGTGGCAACCGGAGAAGCTACCCGTGCTTTGATTGAAGCCGGCGTTGATGCAGTAAAAGTTGGTATCGGACCTGGTTCTATCTGTACAACCCGTGTGGTTGCCGGTATTGGTGTACCACAGATTACTGCAATTATGGATTCTTACAACGTAGCAAAAGAGTATGGTATTCCGGTAATTGCCGATGGTGGTATTAAGTATTCCGGAGATATGACAAAAGCAATTGCGGCCGGTGCGAATGTTTGTATGATGGGAAGTATTTTTGCCGGTTGTGACGAGAGCCCGGGAAGTTTTGAATTGTTCCAGGGAAGAAAGTATAAAGTATATCGTGGCATGGGTTCCATTGCAGCGATGGAAAACGGAAGTAAAGACCGCTATTTCCAGCAGGATGCTAAGAAATTAGTTCCGGAAGGAGTAGAGGGACGTGTTGCATACAAAGGTTCAGTAGAGGATACGGTATTCCAGTTGATTGGCGGAATCCGTTCCGGTATGGGATATTGTGGAGCAAAGACGATTGAAGATTTGAAGGAGAACGG